>Ga0157365_10000053_pt1 | contig 57579 bp, 48 predicted proteins | sample AttsexASBM3_FD_111478 | JGI IMG/M metagenome (GOLD analysis project Ga0157365, IMG submission 111478) | Fungus gardens microbial communities from leaf cutter ant in Ribeirão Preto, State of São Paulo, Brazil - Atta sexdens ASBM3 | ecosystem: Host-associated > Fungi > Mycelium > Unclassified ...
GGCGGCCTTGCCGACGATGCGCGACGTTGCACCGGACAGGGTCGCGAAGGCGCGATGAACGCCGTCAGCTCCCATATGGATGGTGGAGTGGACGTGGGGCATGACATCCTGGGCAAGTCCCTGCACGCCGTGGCTGATACGAGTTCCGGCGTCGATGAACGCCGCACCGCCGCCATGTCCATAGCCCAGCGCACTGTTGAGAGACGGCAGGATGACGGCAGCGGCCAGCATCGTGACAGCTTCGCGCCTCGGGATGCTGGCCGCGCTGGCATAGGCAGACTGGACGGATGACCGTAGCCCGAACATCAGCTTCTGGCTGACATCGGAGACCTTGCTCCTGATGGAGTTTGCCCAGGACCGTGCATTGCGGGCAAGACGCAGGTCCGCAAGGTCAATCAAGGATCTGCGGAGCGGCGTGGCTGACTGGCGGGACTGGGCATATCCAATGAGCGCATCCGCGACGGACGATTGATAGGCAGTGCTGTTCGCCGCAAGATAATCGCGAATATGCTCATTTACTTTCGTTGAAGGTGTCGAGAAGGAGGTGCCAGCGGAGATGGAGGACCTCAAAGAGGCACGCGTTGACCGCAGGTTGCCCATGTGCTCCCGCAGAAAGGCGTCCGAGATGGCCTGACGGGATGCATTGCGGACAGCATTCAGGTGGGTAGACAGCTGGCGCACGGACCTGGGAACAGCTGCGGCCGTTGTGTAGAAGCGAGCCTTGCCCTTCTCCGCAAACCCCATGAGCGCCCGGAATCCGGTCGATACCGCAGCAGATGTCTGGATTGCGGCCGCATTCAGTTTCTCGCCAAGGTCATGAGCGCTCTCGTTCGCGGGCAGGATCCGCTCACTGCCGCTTGCATAAAGGCCGAATGCACCGAAAGACTCAGCAAGCGCCGCCGCCTCATCAAGAGATACGTCGTGCGTATGCTTTTCCATTGCACTCATGACATGCACTCCGAAAATGTTGTCGGCAGATCCTACCATGGGATGATGCAATTCGACTCGACGTCATGCCTCGGAGAGAATCGTCGCCTTCTCGAAGAAATCCACACCGTCCTCGCTACTCTCGACAATCATGAAATCGTCGTAGCTGTCATTGTCCTGTGCAGAGCGGTTCCGCAGGGCTTCCATCATGGCCTGGTCCTGGATCTCTGCGGCGGCGAACGTTTTGCCGCCCTGAACGACCGAGACGCCTCCCTTCTTGTGGACGATAAGCTCCACAGGGTGCTCCTTGATGAGTGCGGTGCTGGGAAGGATGACAAGTATCTGTCCCGTTTCATTTTGGACCATGAAGCTGATCTCGTCTGTCATCGACGCACTCCCTTATGCGGCAGGTAGCGGGAACTGGAAACGATGCCTACCTTATCATCACCCATGGCAGGACGGACCAAGAATTGTCGAAATCCTGTGTCGTCCTGTACTAACCCAGCAATCCGTTCAGCCTCTTTCTGGCCACCATGTCGAGTGCGTCTGGAATTGCGGCCGGACTGTCAATCCTTTCGCGGTCTTCAAGCTTCCTGACAATATTGTTGCGCATCTCTTCCGGCATCGAAGCGATGATCCGCTCCGCCAGCGCTTCCCAGGGCTCCTGTCCATCGGCAGTCCTTATCGTGATACTCTGGCCTTTCTCGCATACATCTTCGATGGCCTTGGAGAGTTTTGGATTGAGGAGGTACCCTGGGGTGCGCGCGGCCCAGTCCTGCCCCTTGGCCGTCAGCTCCATCGTCTCCGGATCAACCAGCTCGCGCTCCATGAACCTGTCGATATGGGAAGCCCATGTTGACGGCTTGCCGAGGTGCGCGGCCATGCAGGCCTCCAGAATGGCCGCTTCGGGTGCCCTTCTGGTTACGCCGGGCTCTGGCCAGGTCTCCTTCCCCGGATAGTTCGGGCCGACGTCCCTGTGCCAGTCGAGTTTCGCAATCAGGTCGGCGATATCCTGGGTATAGCCACTTTCGAGGAGGAATTTCCGGATGACGCTGGTGTCAGGTGTCTCGCGCCTGTGCTCCTGCCCTGTGCGGACAAGGTCTCTGGCAATGAGTGTGCGCACGCCCTCAGCTTCACCCATGCGTGCCGGATTCAGGCTGACGTCGACATGACCGACGGGGTAGGGGGCATCATGGATGTCGGTTCCTTCCTTATCGGGCACTGACTTTTCGCTGAACCTCTGTCCCGCCTTTTTGAGTATGCGCTCAATCTTGCGGGCCGCGCCCCTGGACATGCCCCGGGACCCAGAGCGTGGGTAGGACAGCCGGCCGGATTCATAGCTCGCCTGCATGGCCCTGGCTGTCTCCGAGGGCTTGAGCCCCAGAACTTCCGACGAGCGCATCATGATGTCGCCGAGATGATTCGGGGCGAAGGTGAGGTGCGTGCTGGACTTGAAATCGAGTGAGGGGAAAAACAGTCCTCCCAGGCTGCGTGCAATGTCACCGGTCAACGGTGGCTTGACCGGCGTGCGGGCTTTCCAGGGTGCCCCTTTGTCGCGGGCGCGGGCAGTCAGGGTCAGCACCTCGATGTGCGGCTTGCGCTTCATGACAACAGAGAGGATGGCGGAACTGATGCGGCCGGCGCCGATTCCTGTTTCCATATGGGCGCTGCCGATGAGACGGTCGATGATGGCGCGGGTGCGCCCAGGGATGGCATCTTCCTTCCGCACCGGCCCTGCCTCTGACAGAGCTTCCCGGACGGACTCCTCATCCAGTGCCTTGAGCCTGACCCTCAAGGGCTCTGTCCGCACGCGACGCAGGACGGAGGCGACATCCCAGGCGATGACATCGCCCTCCCGGTCCGCGTCCGTTGCGATGACGACCTGGCGTGCGGCCGAGGCCATGCTTACCAGGCGCCTAACCAGATCCGGATTGGCAGGCGCGCGGTCTACCTCGATGAACTGGCTGTTGATACCGGATAGCTGGAGACCATCGGGCATCTTCATGAAATGCCCCTTGGTCGCCACGACGCGTGCGTCGTAGCCGAGCTTGCGGAGTGTCGCCTCCATCATCTGAACCTTGCCTGGGGCCTCGATGACCCAGAGGGTATCGAAGGCCTGAGGCGTGTTTGAACTGCTTTCCATGCCGGACGTCAGGGCACCACGCTGCCGCGTCCGGACACCATCGCAGTCAGGCGCTCAGCCATTTTCATGAAGAAGGCCTGAAGCTTTTCCATCATGCCCTTGTTCTGCTCATCGACCTGTTTCTTCAGGTCCGCGGTGGCCGTCGTGCTCAGGTGAGGGTTCTTCTCGATGCTGGCCATGAGTTTCGGAGCGAGCGCATCGAGGCCAGGAACGTCGGTGCCATTCACACCCAGCTTGTCGAGGTTCGCGGCCAGATCCATGCTGCTCGCCACGAAGTTGGAGCGGTTGACCTCAAGCTGCCGCAGTTCGTCCTGCACCTCGGCAGAGGCCAGCTGGGCCAGGTTCAGACAGTTCTGCAGGTTGGCGTCCGATGCCACGGCCGATTTGTCGTTGATATCGTTCTGGACCTTCCCGCGCGTCTCCGGGGTATCGGCCTGATGGCGTGACATGGCCGCGACAGACAGGCTCTTCAGGTAAGCCTGACCCGCTGGGCTGGCCTCGACCTTGGCATTGATGTCGCGCACAGAGTGTTCGAGTGTCCTGGCGGCGAGGATAGCCTTCAGGGTGCTCGCGCGGGTCTGCTCAATGGCCATGGCCTCCATGCGTGCCTGCGTCTGTGCTGCCGATAGCTCCTTGCGCGTACGGTTCTGCCTGATGCTGCGCGCAACGTTGGACGGCAGGCTGAAAATGCCCCCGACCATGCGGCTGAGAAGCCCGGGTGCGGCCTGCCGCTGTTCGTTTCCCTTGCCACTGGTCTGCGGCTTGGCCTGGACGGCCGGGTTGTTCGGGTGGTTCGGGTCTGTCAGGTCGTTAGCATCATACGGCTTGCCGGTTGCAGGGTTGAACTGGATGTCAGCCCCCGTCTTCGATGCCACAAGCTCCCGATAGCGTTTGCGAATGGCATCACTGGCGGCATCGAAGACCTTTGCCGCCATCTCCAGTTCAACCCTGACGGATTCGTCAAGATGGTCGGGGATGTCGGGCAGGGGAGTGCGCACGGGCGTGGGCTCGGCGGAAGCAGCCCCACCTTCCTGCGCCGCGGGATTATGTGCAGTGGAAACTGAAGGATTGACCATCACGGGGACCGGATTGAATTTTTCGCCCCTGTCCGTTTCGGTAAAATACAGCTTCATGGCGTTGTTGAAGCGCGTATCCCAGATGGCCCCTTCCCGGCCGTCGAACTCCGCCTTGAAGCCCTTACCGGTGCCGTCAGGCGTGACAGTTGCCAGCTCCACCTTGTCGATGACAAACGCTATGGCCAGCGCCATTTCGTTCAGCTCGCCATAGCTTCCTCGGAAATCGAAGGCCTCCCGAAGGGTTTTGTGGATGTGCTTGAAGTTCTCGCTCTCGAACCCGAGAAAATCCCCCTCCTTCAACCGCACGGTCTTGGCCATGGACTCGGGGACCTGGCCGTTGTTGTTCTTGACCGCATCGCGAATGGCGACGGCGAACCGGGTCAGGTCCTCGAGCGATGCGGTCACCGACTCAATGGACTGCATCTTGTCCCGGATCGGCTTGAGTGCCGCGGCCTCCTGGTCGCGCAGAGCCTGCTCCTCCTCGTTGGTGGAGCTGGTCATCCGGGCGAACCTGCTCTGGATGGTCTCGATTTCGTGACGCGCCTTCGCCAGGATGGAGTGAGCTGGTTCCTCCTTCATCGTGCGCATAAGGGCCATGACAATGGCGTCCGAAACGCGGGCCGTACGCCCGTCCTTACCCTCCGTGAGGAGAAAGTGCCGGGAAGCGAGGAAGAGCGGGTCTGTGCTCCCCCTGTCCACGATGACCTGCCGTGCGAGATCGTCCCCCTCCGTGCTGATGAACTCAAGCATCTCCGGGGGCTGCTTTCCAGCCTTGCGCACGTCGTCGTAACTCTCGGCCAGGCGCTTCATGGACGTCATTTTGATGTCCTTGACGTAGGCGCGCAGGTCGTAGTCCCGATACGGGCGGCTCAGGGCCGTCTCATAATCCTCTCCCTCCCCAATGCTGACGGGAATCTGCGCATCCCGGTCGATATCCGGCAAAGGCGGAAGATCCGTCGGGTATGTTGTCCTGAGATGGTCGAAAGCCTCGTTGTCGACCGCAGCGGCATCCACCGGGTCAGCGGGGGCCTTCCTGACAGTTTCTGAGGCGCGCGCAGGCTGCTCCGTGATGACATCACCACCATCGACCGTGGTCTTCTGCTGGATGGCATCTGCTTCCATATCGCGCGGGGAATCCTCCTCAGTCTCCGCCTGACTGGCGAACGCCTCAATCATGCTGCCCCGACGCATCATCATATCAAATCTCCCGGCCCGTTACTTTAGGCTGTTCTCCGCCATCATATCTTCCATGGCTGCAAGAGATGCATTCATTTGGCGCATCTGGTCATAAATCATGTGAAACTGGTAAGTATTCCACATTTCCATCATGGCCATGTCCTTCTGCTCTGGCGCCTGAGCCTGGGAGCCGGCGAACACACCGAACTTGGGGTCGAAATACCACCGCTTGGACTGCAGCTCGTCGCGCGCCTCCTCCGAGACACCGTTTGGGAAATAACAGCTGCTGGAGTTCATATATTTGGTGCAATACGGGCCGGCGCTCTGGTGGTATCCGCCCAGCAGGGCTGCCGTGGCCTCGGCCCACTGCATGGTGTTCTTCTGATTGATGTCATCCGCGTCGATGACGCGCGAGCTGCCGATGATACCGTTCAGGATGCTCTGGCCAATCGACGCCCTGGCCTCTCGGGCATCTGATTTGTAACGCTCGAGATTGCACTCATAGGACGAGCCGCAGTTGGACCTCAGCTGTGTGGGCGTTGCGTCGGGGATGGCCTTGGAGACCATCCACGCGAAGCCATTCATGGCATGGGCCTGCTGATCCGACAGCGTTGACTGGCTGAACAAGAGGTCAGCATTCGTGTCGTCAGACGAGATTGGAGACCCGGAACCAGAGCTTCCGCCAGGGGAAGAGTAATCCGTCTTCGTCTGCGTGACGGACGGGCAGTACCCACTGTCCACATCATACTGGGTCGCCGAATACGTGCAGTGGTTCGCATGGACGAGCCCAAGGATGGCCGAACTCGATACGGCCTTGGTGCCGGTCCCCGAATAGCCGTGGTTGAGCGCAAGCATCTGCTGCACAGCCTGCTTGCGCCACATCTGCGTCAGATCTTCGAGATTCTGCGTGCTGACGGCACCGGTCACCGTGTTGCAGACGGTGGATCCTGACTGAGCGCCCAGTGCCGCCTGGACCTTGACCCCTTGCACGGCCCGCTCCGTGGCGCGGGTGTCGGCCGCGTCCTGCATCCGCGCCTGGGCCGTCGTCTGCGTTTCCGTGTTTGCCGACATCTGGCTGGCAAGATCGGTAGTCTGGTTCGATACCGCGGTGTTCATCGACGAGGTCAGGTTGGTGAACTCGCTCGAAATCGAAGACTGCAGGTTCGATATGTTCTGCTCGATGACTTTCGAAAGAAAATTCTGGACCGCCGTCTCCTTGGCGATGAAGGTCGTATCATCCAGGAAGTCGTAAGCCATGGCGTGGGGCGTCGACACCGCAGCAATCACCATCGCCGACGTTACGCCGAGCAGGTGGATCCTGGCTTTCGATACGATAGTCTTCATCATCTCATCCTCGTTGTAGCGGGGATAATATCACAGCGTCATGACAGACCGGGCCTCAAAAAAGAGGAGAATAGATTGATGATGCACCCGTTGCACCTGCCGAAGACACGCCGTTCGACAGTGGCGCGGATCCATTCAGGAGGCTTGAAGCGGAGAAGTTGAGCGAGAAGTTCGATGAAGACGCGTTGCTGGTATAGCTCAGGCCACTCGACGAGGATGAACTGTCGGAGGAACCGCCGGTGAAGCCGAGATAGCCCAGGGACAGGCCGGGGAAGAACCCACCACCCCCAAGGGATGACGCGAGCAATGTCGACTGCGTGCTGTCGATGTCGCTCGAAACAGTGCCCAGCGTGTCCGACACCGGCTGCACCAGAGTCGTGACCTCGGAATTCATCGCGTTGCACGCCGCATTCTCAATCTGGCTGAGGATGCTGGACAGCGAGGGAAGCTGGAATATCGCGCTTGGAAGCAGATTTGAAAAAAGGTTGGTCAGGCAGGAATTCTTGAGAAATGTCCCCGTCCCCGTGTCGCTCGTGAGCGTGCTGCCGCCACTGCTGGTGAGCGAGGAGACGACGCCGCTGCCGTCGGACATGGTGAAGCCGGTCGCCCCGTTCTCTGCGATGAGGGCTGCGTTGTTGACGTTACTGCGAGCCATCTCGGAGATGAGGGCCGCAATCTGCTTCGAGCAGTAGGACAGGATACTCGCCTCGGCGGTGCCACTCGAGATCTGGGCGTCACTCGTGATGGCCCCGTAATTATCCACAGCCGTTGTGGCTTCGCCGGTGATGGCCGACGAGTCCGTTTCCGACGCGGCAGCGATGTCCGCGAGCAAATGTGGGTTTCCGCTATTGTTTACGCCCGTCTCGAGATAGTTCTTGCAGCCCGTCGCACCAAGCTGCTGGGCGCACTCGATAAGGGCAGACTCATTCCAGGTAATGCCATCCTGGTTGGAACCCATATAGGTCGAGACCGTCCCGTTCGACTCGAGATACGACCAATCCTTCTTAAGAATGGCCGTCTCCGCGGCGACCTGACAGGACGAGCATTGCTCATAGGCCGCGAGGCTCGAGACTCCAGAGGCTGCTGTGAACGAGCCGTTCTCGTAATATCCGATGTCCTCGAGAGCCGCATATTTCTGCTGGAAGGCACCGATAGATGTGCCTCCGCCAACAGATGTAACCGTGGTGTATGGGCTGGACTCGCCTCCCGTCTCCAGTGTCTGCACCTCTCCCAGCAGGCTCGTGCCGGCGGCGTATGCCGCGGGCGCCGAGGCCAACAGGCCGATTACGACCAGTGACAGCCGTCTGCTGTGACGGCGCGGGTCCGGGAGACGGGGCAGGGCAGGCCGCTTGTTCATGGCGCCCTCGTCACAGGAGATGGATAGGTCGTCCGGTAGACCTGGTAATGGCCCCCGGCATACCGGTAGAAATCAATCCCGGATGCATTCTGCAGGGCCAGTTCGTTCCAGTTGCCCGCCGGCGGGAGGATCCTCCCCTGTCCGTTGAAGAAACGGCCCGGCGGGAGCAGAACCCTGTATCCGCTCCTGTCGCTCCCATCGAGAACCACGAACTGGCACCCAGCCTGTCCGCAATCCTGCGCGAACCTGAATACGACGAGATGCGAAGGCGTCACGCCGTTCAGCACGACCGGGTAGTCATAGAATGCGCCGCTGTCGGTTCGTTCCGGATGACCTGCGAACTGGCGGTCTGAGTAAATGGCGGCCCGAGCTATCGCCTGAGAAGCCACGACCGGCCGCCCAAGCGGCGTGCCCGCCAGGCTGGAGATGTCCGGCTCATAGATACCGGGCGCCGTGAACGTCCAGCGCATCCCACGCGCCGTGATGACCCGGTAGTTGTGACCGTCGAACGCGCTGTAGCCCTGGAAGCCGATGTCCTGAAGATGCTGGGAGAACACCTCGTGCCATTTCCCGCCCGAGTAGTGCAGGACATTGGTCAGGCAGCCATTGCTGTCGCAGGTCAGCTTGTTCTGAAAGTTGACCACGATGGAACCGGTTTTCGTGTCATCCAGCCTGACGACACGAGACTGGAACAGCGTATCGGGATGGGCCTTGAAAAACTTTTCATACAGGTTCTCGACGATTTGCCTGTCCCTGGGCTCGGGGCGGCTCTTCCCGCCGAGTTCGCCGGCATGGACGGATGTTGAAGCCCCCATGACGGCGGACATCGCGAGCATCGTGAGCGTGCGGTATTTCATCTCGTTCTCCCTCAGAACAGGCCGGAGGAGTTGTAGACCTGCTGGGTGTCTGACAGCCCATTCTTGAAGGCCTCGCCGATATTGGTCGTCAGGCCGCTTCCGCCTGAGGTCACCTGCACACCGGCAGGGATCGCTCCGAGATTGACGCCGCCCACAGTGCCAAGGTTGACATCGCCTGAGCCCATATCGCTGCTGAGCTGGTTATACAGCGGCGATACATCGCTCTGCAGACGGCTTTCGTAGCTATCCACCACACTGCAGACAGCCTGCTCGAGCTGGCTCTCAATCTGCGACAGGCTGGGAATGGTAAACAGCCCGTTGATGCCCAGGTTCATCAGGGAGGGCAGGCAAGTTTGCACGCTTGTCGTCGTGGTGTTGAAGGGAATCATGGTATGAGCAAGCTGCTCGGCAGAATCCACGTTCATCGCCTGCATTGAGGTGATGGCTTCGGCAATGCCCGTGTTGCATCCAGCGCTGGAGGCGTCAGACGACGCATCGGACGACGAAATGCTGTAGGTCTGCGCATCAAGGGGCGTCGAGAAAAGCAGACCCACAGCACATAGACCTGCGCAGAAATTACGCCTGGACATACCCGTTCTCCCCGTCCAGCGACTCGGGTGGTATCGCCACCATCGACCTGCTCGGAACATGTGTTGCTGCAAGTATATCATCGCCGGTTGCAGCAATCATGCCTTTTGCCAGGGTGTTCCCAAGGCACTTCTGGACCATCAATCGGTCTGCCTTGAAGAGATCCACGACTTCCTGTTCATGACTGCTCGCACCACTTCCCTTGCCCTCGTCTTCGCTCAGTTCCTCGAAGGCACCGCGCCGGTCGGCATCGGCAAAAGCCAGCCAGGACAGGATCCGCATGCGCCGGGCAACACCCATGTCCCGGACTTCCTCCGGATGGGCCTTGAGGATGGCGGGAACCGCAGCCGGGTCCGCTGATCTGAGCAGAAGGAGGAGCTTCTCGCCGACCATGCACGGCCCATCATCCGCGACGGCTTCCCGAAGGCGATCCGGAATAACGTCACACCATGCGCGAATACCTTCAGGCGAAAGGTCTGGTGTCATCTCGGATGCCTCCCCGCTCAGTCTCAAATCATGATAGCATCACGCGACGCCCGGTTTCCGCACTGAAATGTTGAAAGACCGCATGACAAAATGGGATACTGTTACCCTGCCGTGGCAGGCCATCCCCCAGGAGGATACATGAAAGTCGACCTTGTCGCCCTGGTGGGAAGCCCGCTGGAGGTCAACCTCCCCGAGACCGGCCTCGTTCAGAAGGCCTTCCATCTTCTCCAGGCAAACCCTGAGTTGCGTGAAGCGTTCGCCCCGGTCACGCAGGAGGTCGTGAACGCGCCGGCACCCGACCGGCAGGAGCCGGATGTACAGGAAAACACACCGGAATATACCAATCGCCCGAGCCCTCCCGGGCAATAGGAAGGCAAAGACCTTTCTAAATTCCACTTGCGATAAAAGACGAAACGTCTATAACTTCTCGGCAGGTCGCAGGGCTCCTGACGTGTATGAGACACCGGCCCGAGGCGACTTCGAGAAGGAAATACTGCCGTGGACATGACCGAAGCCAACAACTTTGTCGACCGTATGATTGGTCTTCTGGAGATCCTTCAGACGCATCAGGAGGACATGAAAGAGTTGAGCGAACAAATCAAATCGGCAGGCCTGGTTCCGGCGTCCATCAAGAAGGCGGCCAAGCTCCGCATGGCGACGCAGGAAAAACGCAATGCTGCATCCGATGAGATGCGCACGACCCTTGCTCTTATCGAATAATGACCTCTAGGGGTGGGCCCGCCCGGCTCACCCGAACTCGTCGTCATCCTGGAAGTAGTTTTTGCTGCCAACGGATTCCGACGCGGTCGCGAGGTCGTCCCACTCACCGAGTTTCGCCAGTGGTACCGTCGCAAAAGGCTCCGTCTCGGATACCGGATGGACCTGACCGTCACGAATATACGACTGTATGAGATCCACGTCCTCACCATCGGAAAAGACGGAAAAACCGTCCAGCTTTCCGTTATCCACCGGCAGCCAGAACTTTGCTGTCGTGCCGGAGGCCAGTGTGCCTGTCAGGACCACCCAGTCATAGTTCGCGCGTTTGCGAATAAGGGAGACGCCCTGCCACGTAGCTCCCGAGACGACATCCTCATCCGCAACGCCGACCACGGCCCGGCCATTGTCACCCACACCCAGCGAGAAGCGTTTCGCGACGATGCCGGGGATGATGAAATTCATTGGCTTCTTGTAGCGCGCTCCGAAGTCGAGCTGTCGGAGGAACCACAAGAGCATCGGACTCGAGCTCTCGATGCTGCCAATCAGGGTGCGGACTTTTTTCCGGTTCACCCTTGCTGCTACCGCGGACGCCATAAGACCGAAACCTCTCGAGTGTCAGGATGAGGAAGACTGCAATCCTACATTTTCCCCAGCCTGTATTGCGAGAAATTACAGAAGAAAGTTTCCTGCCTGACGTCTTTCCGGGCAAAGAGTCTCTGAGCTGATCGCCTCTCGGCCTGGGGAGGGATGTCGTGTTCAGAAATGGGTCGCAAGCTCGGCGGGGCAGGCATTAAGCTATCATGCTGAGCCTGTTCATTAAAGCAGGGCGACCTACTTCCCCGACCTACTCCCGGGGACTGGAGCGGGGACCACGATGGGAAAAACATTCAATAGCGTCTTCATGCCGGGCCGAGGCCGGGCAGGGGAGCACCTTGGCGTCGTGGGCGCGCTCTACAATATGCTCACGACACATTCAGACGTTCCATTGGAGGGGGTGGTCTTCATCGGAACGAATGTCCGCCTTCCGGACGGGACTGGCGCAGACCTTCTTCTTTATGGTCCGAACATCGGCATTCTGCCCATCCTTGTGCTGTCCGGGTCATACGCATTCAACCTGGAGACTGGAACATGGGATGTCGATGGTGTCCCGCGTCCGGATATGGCGCGGGGCGGTCCGTTCGACACATTGGTGGCCTTTTCGCGTGGTCTGGCGGCGGCGCTGCGCAGGGCCGGCCTGTCTGCCCCTGTCAATCCTCTGGCGTGGCTTCCGGATACCCCTGACACGGCCGTCCTTGACGCCCCAGCGACGGTCTCACTCATGACCGGCCGGGACCGCATATGGAAGACCATCCTGGAAACGTTCGACCGGACAAGCCCTCTTCTTCCTGAGGAGCTTGACGCCGGTAAGTTGTGGAGCATCCTTTTTCCTGCAATCCCGTTTCCGGAAAATATGCCCGAAGCGGCGACGGAAGACACAAACCTCGTCTCCATGAAGGCCGCAGAAGACATTCCGAGTCAGGCCATCAGCCAGATGCGCACCTTCGAGCGGTTGCTTCTCAAGTGCATCAATCAGGCCGTCGGGAGCAAGCCCATCTACTATTGCGGGGTCCAGGTTGCTACCCAGGATATCGCCTCGCCAGACTATTTCCTTCCCGCCCTGATGGTCTGCGCCTCGCTGCGCTGGGGTCCGGTCGTATCGCGCCGCGGGAGCAAGACGGCGTTCAAGGTCTTCCTCAGCACGGACCAGACGGGCTCATATCCGGTCGGTTACTCGGTGAGCGGAATTCTCCTGGCATCAGTCACCACCTGTTTCGTGCCATGCATTTCCGTGCTCAAGGAATGCGACCGGGGCACATACGTCACGCTGGATCCTGTTGCGCTCGAATTCAAGAGATGGCTGGACCGGCACGGCTATGACACTTCGGCGCTCGATTTCCTCGAGGAAATTGTCGAGGACGAGTGAACGGACTGGAAGGCTTCGCCAGGATACAGGATTCTGGCTGAAAGCCGAAGACGTGGTGCTGTAAACTCTCCTCAGATTTTCCAGGGGACGAATCATGGCTGACGCACCCACCATGCGTGGCATTACCGACAGGGACCGCGAATTCCTGGTCCAGCAGGGCGAGCCTGACGTCAGGCCTTTCAAGCAGAAGTTTGCCTCGGCAATGCGGGTGCGCGGCAACCTCGTGATGGTGCTGAGTGCGGCTGTGCTCATGTTGTTCCTTATCCCCTGGACCGGTGGATTTCTTCTTCCCGCCATCATGCTCGTGACATTCTATGGCTTGTCCCGTTACGAACGGGCGCCTCTCAAAATCCCCATCCAGGACAAGCTTCTCGACGAGAACGAGCCTCACCCGGTCACCCGGGCGCCGACTCTTGGTCAGGGCATTTTCTTCCTGGGCTCGGACATCTACAGCGGCAAGGAGATCTGGCTTACCAATAGCGACTGCCGTCAGCACTTCCTGATCCTGGGCACGACCGGTGCCGGCAAGGCACTCCCGGTCGATACGCGGATCCACACTCCGTCTGGCTGGCGCCGGATAGGCGATATCGTTGTGGGTGACACCGTCACCGGAGCCCACGGACAGCCGGTGACGGTTCTGGGTGCTTATCCCCAGGGCGTCCTGCCCACCGCCACTGTCACCCTTGAAGACGGCCGCACGCTGGACGCATCTCACCACCACCTGTGGGAAGTCATTGACGAGAGCGGCGCGAAGGATGTGGTGACGACACTCGACCTCGAGGCGTTGTTGTCCTCCGGCAGCCATGTTCGTGTGGCCCATCCCCGTGGCATCGAGTTCGGCGAGAACACGCGCATCAGCGCAGATACGCTTCGGTCGGCCGCAATCCGGATTGGCCTGTACGATGCTCCCTTTGACCGCCTGCCCGGCCCGGACGCATGCTGGGAAGAGATGCTCCCGGCTGGAATACTGGAAGACAGTCGGGAGCGCCGGCTGCTGTTCGTGCGGCATATCGTCTGGTGTCGCGGCGAGACCGGTGCTGACGGGTCATGGACCGTGACTGACATGACCCGTGGTCCCGCAGTTGGTCTGGTTGAGCTCGTGCGTTCGCTGGGCGGCTGGGCCTCTCTCACCAGAGTACCTCCCCTTGTCGACGAGGCGTTCCTCGACCGTCGTGATGCAGCCCTGCAGGACGGCTACAGGGTCTGCCTCTTCCTGCGCGAGCTCAACTCGGTCGGCTTTGAAGGCTGCGCGCTCCAGGACCCCCGGTTCGACAGCGCCGCGGTGCAGTCCGTGCAGCTGCAGACATCACTCCAGGACAGCACATGCATCCTCCTCGACAGCAAGGACCATCTGTTCGTCAGCGAAGGGTATGTTGTCACCCATAATACCGAAATCCTGCTGACGTTCGGCGCCAATGCCCTGAGCTGGGGATCCGGATTCCTTTTCGTCGACGGAAAGGGCGACATTTCGCTCTACGCGAAAGTTTTCGCCCTCTGCCGCCGGTGGAACCGGGAGGATGATTTCCTGGTCCTGAACTTCATGACAGGCGGCAAGTCCGGCCATGGCAGCTCGGATGGGATTCTCTCGAACACCCTTAACCCGTTCTCTGCCGGATCGGCCGACACTCTCGTCCAGATGATTGTCAGCCTGATGCCCGGCAGTGGTGGTGGCAACGGCGATATGTGGAAAGGCCGCGCCGTCGCGATGCTCACGGGGGTTCTGTACGCGCTCGTCTGGCTGCGCGACAGCGGGTACACCGACCTGAGCGTGCATGAGCTGCGCGACTTCATGATGCTCAACAAAATCATGAGCCTGGTGGATCCGCAGAAATACCCCGACATGCCCCCGGCTATCGTGAAGGCCGTGAAGGCTTACCTGTCGTCTCTGGCGGGTTTCAAGGAAGAGGCGGGGGAGAAGCAGTCTTCGACGACACTGGAGCAGCACGGCTACCTCGAGATGCAGTTCACACAGGTGCTCGGCTCGCTGGGTGACGTCTACGGCCACATATTCAACGAGCGATACGGCGAAATCGACATGTTCGATGTCGTCCTCAACCGTCGAATTCTGGTCGTGATGCTGCCGTCCCTGGAGAAATCGGACAGTGAGACGGCGAATCTCGGCAAGATCATCGTCGCCAATCTGAAGGGCATGATGGGCGCCACCCTGGGCCACAAGCTCGAGGGCGACTGGGAAGACATCGTCGAAAATCGCGTCACCAACTCGCCTTCGCCGTTCATCACGGTCCTGGACGAGGTCGGCTACTATACGGTTACCGGCATGGCCGTGATGGCCGCCCAGGCCCGTTCGCTGGGCTTCTCCATGGTCTACGCGTCCCAGGATATCAACGCGATGCGTCGTCTCGACGAGAAGGAGGCGAACTCCATCATCGCGAACACCAACACCAAGGGCATCATGAGGACGGAAGATGCCGACACCGGCAAACTGGCTTCTGAAGCGGGCGGCAAGGGCAGCAAGATTGTCAACGAAGGCTACCGTTACAACGATGAGGCCGAGTTCGGGGGATCCTGGCGGGCGAACGACAATGTCCGGACCGTCAACGACAAGGACAACATCGACTTCCTCGACCTCAAGAACCAGGACTCCGGCTACCTGCATATCATCCACAAAGGCATCGTGGTCCGGGCCCGGTCCTTTTACGTGGACCCGCCATCCTCTCTCGAGACCAACCGCTTCAAGCTTCGTCCGAATCATTTCATCGCGGTGCCGCGCCCGAACCTCGGCGACATCGAACAGGCCGCTCGAACCCCCATCCTGATGGCTACCCTGACGGCCGAGGACCTCCCGAACAAGATGAAGGAAGCGTGCGAGGCCCGCATCGACGAGACGCGTCTCGCGCCTGACTGCGACATCGGGCTGGCGGCGGACATGTTTGCCCAGTGCGAGAAATTCGGCCGGACACCCATCGTCGCGGGATGCCTTGCCATCGCGGCCCTTGTCAGCCGCAACAGCGAGACAAGCATCAATTTTTCCAGAGCGGTCTCGAGCAACAGGGTGCCCCTGGAGGTTCAGGCCTCCAGCGGTGGAAACGCGATGCCCGATGACATCGAGGAATTCACTCCTGACATGATGATGGACCAGAGCATCGGCGCCGCAGACTACGAACCCATCATGGACAGTGACGGGTTCGGTGACATCCCCCATTCCATTCAGGTCGACGGTGACGATTCCGTGGATATGGGCGACGAGCTGTCCCTCGACCCGGCCACCAAGAAAGCCTTCGCCAGCCTGCACTCCGACCCATCCAACATGGTCGATACGAAGCAGAGCGTGTCCGACAGGCTCGATGCCGCCATCGGCACTCCGGACAGCCTCAGCTTCGATGACGCCTCCTTCGCATTGGCCCAGGCAGATGAGGAGTTCTCCCGCACCGAGGCGGCATTCCATTCCGGCACATTCGGCAAGGCCCCTGACGAGGTCGAGGAAACCGCCGAAAGGGGTGGCGGAAACGGGGCAGGCGCTGTCGAGGATGATGAGGATGACGACCAGAAGAGACTGCTGTCCGAGTTCATCGAAATGATTAAGTCCGACGAAAATGGAGAAGAAGGGGAATAGCCGCGGAAAGACCACAAAAGGAAAACATTGTTTCAGGCAGGTCTGCATGGGAGAATTGAGGCCGAAATCCGCAAAACCTGCAGGTGGGCGATGTCGAGCGAAAACAAGAGCAATTCCAGTTGGACACGCTTCCTTAACCCTCTGTGGGGTTTGAGAGGTGTCTACGGGAACGTGGCAGGCGACATCGCCAGCTCAACCAGGAACGTGAAGGAGCTCTATCGCGAGGCGACGGACGCTTCGGATGGATCCGCTACGCCTGTCCCGCTCTCGGATGACCCTTCTGTCCGGTTCGAAGAGGCGAACGCATTCTACCGTCGGTCTCCGGGAGACATCGAACGACTGCGCGTCATGGCCTATCGCAAGTGCTACGTGTCCTGGTTCATGGCTCTGGTCTGCTGCGGACTTACCCTGATGTCGCTGTGTGGAAAGCAGTTTCCGGGCCTGGGCCCGCAGACCATCGCCGGTGGTGTGGCCGGACTTGTCTTGGGGTTGGCCACGGTGGCGCTCTCTGTCGCCAAGGCCCTTCAGAACGGGCTCTTCTTCTACCAGCTCACGAACAGGAAGCTCATCACCTTCCGGCAGTATATGCAGGATGAGAAGAAGGAATGGATGCCCTCCATGCGAACCGCGGGGCGGACGCTTGCCGTGGCCGCACTCCTGGCTCTTGGCGTCTCGACGACCCCGGCCATGGCCGACAGCTCGTCCTCGACCAGTTCGGTTTTCTCCCAGGTGTTTACGACGCCTTCGACCACGGATCTGTGGGCCAAGTCCCTGAGCTACATTTTCCCGCACATCGGGCCGCTCAGCAATATGGGCAGCACCGGGAACATGGCAGGACTGACCGGTCTCAGCGCGGCGATGAGTATCTTCCTGAGCGTTCTTATGGCGTTCGGCATCGCAATGCTTTCATGGCATGTCATCACCGGGATGGTGGCCACGGCCCATGAGGGCAAGGTTCTGGGAGGCAGGGCGCACACGGTCTGGGCGCCGATCCGGGTCCTGTATGGTATCGGCATGCTCTCGCCGGCCGTGAATGGCTTCTGCATGGCCCAGGTCCTGGCGCTTTACCTGTCGGTCTGGAGCGGCCAGGCGGCGAGCCTCATCTGGTACACCTATGTCGATTCCATGACGAGCGTCAGCGCCAGCCTTCTCAACGGGTATGCGCTGAACTCCGACACGGCCTACACTTTCGCACGCTCCGAGCTCTGCTACTGGACGCTGAGTGACCTGAACACGGCGAACGGCTATGGAAGTTCAGTTGTCCTGCCGACGCACCCCACCGGGACAGCCGGCGAGGCGACAACCGGTATCAGCGACCAGATGGTCCTGCAGGGCACAAGCGCCTACACGTCCCTGGATTCCCACTACTACGACTGGGACTACGGGTTCTGCGGGACACTCAGCGGCGTGTTCACCGACCAGTCCAACAGCTACAACTCCCAGGTTGCTGCCTTCGACGAGAGCCGCCTGCAGGCCGTCCGGACGATGCAGAGCTCTATCTCCAATGCAGCACAGACCATGGCAGCCCTGGTCACCCAGACCGACAGCAGCGGGAGCAACACCACCAGCTCCGCCTTCACATCAGCTGTCAGCACATACGTCACCGCGATTGCGCAAGCCAATTCAGACTACAATTCCGCGATGTCGTCGGCCGCAACGACTCTGTCGACCTCGCTCGCCTCTTCCACAAGCAGTTATCAGTCGAACCTGGCCAGCGATGCCAAGACGTACGGATGGATGACCGCCGGCAGCTATTACATGGACCTCAGCCGCCTGCAGACCGTCGCCTATAATGCGGACAACCGCTCTGTGAGGATGGTCAAAGACTTCAACTACATGATGGCGGCCACCGACGACTGGGATCAGCTGGAAAACCCCAAGACCGGTGCCATCGCCTATATCGACAAGGCCCTTCTGGCCCAGGAGAAGGCTACGGATGAGTCCGACTTCTCCTCCTCTCTGACATCGACTTCCACCCAGACAGGCAGCTCCAGCAACAGCAACGACAGTGAAGTCACCAACCTGGTGATGGGCAGCATGCGCAAGTTCATCGCCGGAATGGTCGGCATGACTTCAGGATCCGTTACGCCGGGCACGACAGGCGTGCTCCAGGGAATGGTTCATTTTGGTCACGTTGCCCTGGGCATTGGCGAGGTCATCTTCGTTTCGGCAATGTTCTGCATGCTGTGGGCAAACTCGGGGATCATCGGCAAGACCGTCGAGGTCGCGGCAGCTTTTGCTTCCTCCGGCCCTGCCGCGGGTGCCGGGCAGACTGCGATGGCCATGGCCATCGCCAAGCTTGGACCTATCGGCATCGGCATCCTGCTCGGCATCGCGGGGGCACTCATCTCCGTCGGCGTCATCTACGCCTACATCTTGCCGATGATCCCGTTCCTGATGTTCTCGATGTTCATCATGCACAATCTCATCGTTGTGGCAGAGGCCGTCGTTGCTACCCCGCTCTGGGCCTATGTCCACATCCGTTCCGATGGGCAGGACTTCGCCGATTCCAAACAGACGAACGGATACAACATGCTGTTCAACCTCTTCCTCCGAATTCCCCTTGGTATCTTCGGACTCATCATGTCGATCGGTCTTTTCGAGGCAGGAAGCTGGATGTTCGAGCAGCTCTACATCCCTGCTGTCCAATCAGCATTGTCGGATACCTGGAGCGGGCTGATGGCAGTCATCACGATGGTATTCATCGGATGCTACGTCCACTTCCATCTGGCAACGATGTCGTTCGGCGTCATGACCGGACTCCCGACACGCGCGGCCGGCTGGATCGGCATGGGGGACAACCGTAGCGAGGAGAGCGATGCTGGCAAGGTTCACGGTGCAGCCGTGGCCATCGTGGCCAAGCAGGGCGCAAGTACCATCAGGTCTGGCGCCAATCAGATCATCTCGAGCACACGTGGCAATGTCGAGAGAGCCGCCGCAGGAGCCGGGAATGCGACCCGGCAGAGTGCAGGGACAGGGACAGGGACAGGGACAGGAGCCGGTAAAACGTCTCCTAACTTCTCGGGAGCTGCCTCCGTGCCAAGCCGAGAGGAATCAGACCGTGGAGGCTTGGAAGGAGCCATTTCGCCTGATGAAAAGGACCTTTGACCCCAGCATCTCAGGCGACAGGCTGGATCCTGCCTTGGGCAGAGGAGAAATCGCCCCATTTCACATCACTGATAACGGCTTCCAGCCGCTGGCGAGCATCAGCAAGATCCCGTCTTCCGGGGCGCTCGCGAGCGGCCGGACGCTTCTCGGCCGCCTCGTATTGTGCGTCGAGTTCAACACGTTCCGCGCGCATCGCATCGAGAACAGCGACATGCTTGCGTAGCGTGCGGAGCAGCTGGTTCCGCTCGACGACGTGCACGTTGCAGATCTCGATGAGCTTGTTCATCTCCTGCGCAAAGTTCGCCCAGGCCGAGGCTTCCCAGGCGAGGTTCCTGTCGATGGTTTTGCGCCGTGCCCGCATCCGAAGCGCCGCATTGAGACCATAGCTGTTTTCGTACTTGAAGTGGTGCGCGAAAGCTTCTTCAATCACCAGCCCATGCTCCTACGGTGTTCGTTGACTTCCTTACGGAACTCAACCAGCTCCTCTTCCGTCCTGTGACGGTAGCAGCCTGTTTCCGGATTGTAAACTGGGTCCAGGAAGGTGCGGAGTTCCTCATCCCAGATTGGCCGAAGGACGCTCAGTGTCTCAACCTGATTACGCTCCTTTGTGTCAAGTTCATCAACGATTTCCTTGATATTGTCGTATTCAATCTGAGAGCGCGTTTCCGGACATCTGGTATAGGAATACGGACGATCAACCGCCGACAGGATTTCTTGCTTCAGCTTCGAGTCCACGTTCAGGGAACGCGCGAGCTCAACTACAGCACCCCGGTAGAGCGTCAGGACATCCACATAGAACTGCGAGAACCTGACTCCAGGGGCATATTGCTCAAAACCTGCAGGAGATTCGCCGACGATAACAAAGTCGTCTCCGGTCAGGTAATACTGGGCATCAATGATGGTCTTCTGATGCGGGAGCACGCCGTCAAGATACCGCTCCCTGAACTGTGCAAGGACAATATTGATGCACCGGGCCATGGCCTCTGACGAAACCGATTCATAGGTAGGGTCGACATACCGGTTGTTCATCGCGTCGATATCATCCTTGAGCGCGGCAAAACGCACTTTGCCGCGCTCAAGGATGCCTTGAATACCGCCAAGCATCACCTTGAATTCTTCAGTCTCTTTTCTGGCGCGCCTGGTTCTGTCCTGCACTCGCGCGGTTTCGTTTTGATAAGCGTCGATGCGCTCCTGTGCCGCGGCATCAAAAACCTGCTTTATCTGCTTGTCCCGTTGCAGGTCATTAACGAAGTCCCCAATAGATCCTCCAGAGGGTGCCTCGTCAATCAGATACATAAATCCGTTTACGTCGCAGTAGTGATTTACGAGTGCCTGCGCGTCATAGGGTGCGAATTCGTCTTCGAGAGGGGCCGTTCGAATCTTGGCTACATCAGCGACGGACAGCCTCCCCGGCGCACGAGAAGCATTTTCAGACATGAGTTCCACCTGGAAGGATTTGAGTCTTATCTCGGACTAGCATTTTTATCGAACTTTGTAAAGATTCTATGTTGACTTCGACCCTGAGTTTTTCTCCAGTCTGAGACGGCCTGTAATTTGGCGATAAATCCTTTGACAATTTTCGTATTTGGATTAATACTAAGGCATGAACACGCTCATCACATTGCTCCGAGATAGCGAACGCGAGACATAAATCTCGCGGCTGACAGTCATGTCGCCGCCAATGGCGACACATATCCAAAAATAGGACAGTCGCCTTTTGGGCGGCTTTTTTATTGACACTTTCTTTACATATAAAGGAAGTGGGCGGTAGAGTATTGCCCAAATAAAACCGCCTAACAAATACTGTATTACTACTTGTTTGTATTTGACATACGCGTTTATGGTCGGTATAACACCAACCAACAACGGTTCGTTAGCCAAGAGGCCAAAGGCGCCGCACTGTCTATGCGGTATCACGGGTTCGAATCCCGTACGGACCGCCAATGTGAGATTCGTCTAGTGGTCAGGATTCCGGTTTTTCACTCCGGCGGCACGGGTTCAAATCCCGTATCTCACCCCATACCAAGTGGCATTCGTCTAGCGGCCAGGACACTGCACTCTCACTGCAGAAACAGGGGTTCAACCCCCCTATGCCACACCAGTCATCAGCCGACCTAATGAAGCATGCCCCGGGAACCCGGAGCGCGGCCTTCTGGCTCGTTGCTGCTATCGTTCAGACGGGTAGAGATCTCGTTGTAATGGAAGACCCGCTCCGCGGCGTGGGAGAGAATGGCCTCATTATCGGCCAGCGCCGTTTCCATGACGGTGTCTTCGTCTGCCTTTGCCAGCAGGTCTTGGAGGGATCCGAAAACGGCGTCCAATTCATCGCCCCACTGGTCAAGTTCCTGCTTTATCCTGGTCAGACTTTCTGATGCCGAAATATGAACGACATGCGGAAGATATTCTTGACGGAAGTCAGATACGTGACCATCGAGTTCAGAATCCACCGCAGCATTCGGGAGGTCAGCAATACCGTCATTTTCCGCCCCGTCGATCTCCGGGAACAAGGAAGGCTGCAGCACCTGCTCAGATGACGTGAAGGCAGGATCCGTATCCAGGATACCACCCTCCTCTGGGGTCGAGGGATCCAGAAAACCTGTGCTGACAATAATTCTGGACATCGGGAGATTCCTCACCTTGAACGCCCGACGAACCTATCATCGGCACACGCAACGGTCAATGCGTATGCCAAAAACTATTCATATGTCACGGATTTACGCTAACGCGACGGGTCGCCATAAAGAAGTTTGCCCTGTTCGAATACCCCGGAATGTGCAATAACCTTGGCATGGTCTTTCGGGAGAGTGAGATGCGCTCACGTCTATTGGCGCTTGTCGACGTTTGTCGCAGGCTCAAGCTCAGGGTGAAGCCGACTGATGACAATCCATATGCAGTCATAGTCGGGTGTGAGCGCCAGCATTTCCCGCGTCATCTCTTCGACCTTGCGACCGTTCTCAAGGATCTTGAGGAAGTGGACACGCAAAGTGAGCGGCTGGATCATCCGGCCCTCACTGAGGCACGCATGAAGATGGCGCTCGATGCGACCTTCGCCTGGATGCGGGCCAAGGGGATGGAGTTCGCTGACGCGCGCGCGATGGCTGACTTCATTCTCTCCCCATCGGAGGGACAGAAAATGTCCCGCGAGGCCGAGAAAGCCCTCCGCGACGTCGTCAGTCAACGCGGGAATCTCGAGCGCGCCATGGGGGCCGCCGCCGCGCGCCCCTTCAGACGCTCCTAGCCAGTCACCGCCGGCTGGGAGCCAAGCGAGATGATCTCGTTGGCAATCTCGTCGATGGTGCCGCTTTCGGCATCCGAAGCCTTTACACCGCGTTCCGCCTTGGCCTGATTGCGCATTTCGATTTCCTTCTTCGCAGACCCTCCAGGGAAGCGCGTGCCGAGCCGACGCCGCGCCTCCGAAGGCCCCAGCGCGTTATACAGCCTCTTGCGCAGTGCAACGTCCCACGATGTCGTCGAGAAGGCCCAGGACTTCTGAGGGCCGAGCGTGTTAATCAGGTGGTGTTCGTGTCGTGTGTTGTCCTTCATAGCAAGGATGAGCAGGAACGGGCTTCCGGATCCATCCTGTTTGGGACCGGTGAGGTCCTTGGCCAGCACTTTCTTGGCGACAGGCGAGAGGTTGAAGACCTCCGCTGCTTTTTCCACGTCTTTCGAGGTCTGGACGCCCAGTAGCCAGAAGCCAGTGGCAAGAGAGAGCATGTCCTCGTCGAAATCTGTCAGCAGCTGACTGGCCAGCACAATCTGGACGTCCCATTTGCGTCCTTCGCGCATGTCCTCCCGGACCTGAGACCGCACGCCGGCCGCCTTCGACGTTCGATGGAATTCATCAAAGTTGATGCGTTTTGGTGTCTCGCGGATGTAGCGAATGCGCTCCTGGTGATACTCGAGATAGTCGGGGTTGAACTCGCCGAGAATGCTTTCGGAGTGATAGAACTCACGCGTCATCACAAACCGGCCGACCAGATACATCAACGCACACTGCTTATCACCCGCCTCTCCGCCGCCCAGGGGCGCCACCGCAGACAGATCCAGCGCCACGACCTTGGCATCGCCCAGGTCGAACTGGGTTGGGCCGGACAGGTTGGGGTACTCGTTGATTGCCGACGAGACCATCATCCTGAAGGCCTGGATGAGCTTCAGCGCCGTTCCCGGGAGTGTCGCATCCCCATACATGTCGGTGACCGGCTTGCTCTCGAACGAGATGAAGTCCTCCAGCCGTGGCACGGCCATGCGCTGTGCCACGCTGGCCATATGATGATCGCCCGCCTCCATCAGGGCATCGACGACACCCCACCAGGTCTGCGGTGGCGAGATATTGTAACGCCTGAGGGCATTATCGACTTCAGCGTTTTCAACCGGACGGTAGCTGCGTGGCGTTGCTCCACGCTTTTCCTTGTCGGAATAGAACTTGTATATGGCATCAATCATCATGCCGATGATGTCGGAGAGATATGGCGCTGCGTTCTGCTCCCCCTCCGGCGTGCCGAGTTGCGTCAGGAAGTTCTTCTGAAAGTTACGGTCCATCGCAAGCGGATAACGGGAACCAAGGGGGGTGTCGAAGATGTTGATGGTGTCTTCGCGACGGAGCTGGAGCTTCTTGAACACTGCCTCATGACGCCTTTCGGGAGGCAGTGCATCTTTCAGAAGGGCAATCAGACCTGAACTCGACTCACCGATGTCCAGGATCCGCACAAGTGGGAGCTGTGGCGGGCCGCCGACGGAGAGTGATGTGGCTGACAGGATGAAGTTCAGGTTGAGCGTGTTCATCAGCACCGATTTCCCCTTGCCGGGGGTGGCGTAGATGATGTCGACAAAGGCGTTCTGCTTGTTCGACCCTGACTGGTAGGGGAACTGTCTCTTGTCGGGTGTCCTGAAGATTGAGGAGCCCCGGTCGAACGGGGATGCCTCGCGGTCGAAAGGCAGCATATACAGCACCTGGTCGAGAGGTGCACCGCCGACAGGCGCGACTGAACGGTGCGACAGTCCCAGTGACGTCGACATCAGGCCGGCCAGAGCATCGCCGACAGACGTCGTGGCCTGGCAGTAGCCCCATGACTCGATGGCACGCAGAATGACGTTCGAGCGCCGCTCAATCGCCCGGCGACCGGCGCTCACTGGCGACCAGGATGTGACCGATATGCGTATTTTGACGACAGGATTGTCGTCCTCTGCATAGGCCTTCAGCTGATCCAGCTCACGGATGATGGGGACATTGTTGGCCTTGTTCGTGAAGCCCACAATAGAGGACAGGAAATGCTTCAGACGGAAAGCCCCCATGCCGTCGCCCTCGATGCGAAAGCTGATTTTCCAGGGCATATCCCGTCCGCCGTCGCGCATCTTGTAGAGAAGGTAGCGGAAGGCGTGCAGGGTCTGCGGCCCCTTCGTCATATGGGCCGTCGTGAAATAGTTGTTGCCCAGACGAACAATGTTGCCGTCGATGAGTTCTGCATCTTCCGTGAAGAGCTGCTCGTCGAGTTTCGGCCAAAGCAGGTAATTGAGGTCATTTTTCTCCTGGGGCCTGACCCAGCGCCGACGGACCTTGCCATCAAAAACGACTGGATCCTCCTTGCGGCTCTGGTCCCCCGGAAGGAACGGGGACCATTCGGCACCGGTCATGTCCGGATAGATATCCTCGTGCATTGCCTTCAAGGCATCGTGCACATCAAGCTTGTCGATGAGCAGATCCAGATTGGTGAATTCCTGCTCGACCATGGCCACGAAGCTCTCATGACGCAGGACAAGGGTCTCGGATTCCCTGAACGTGTTCTGGATATCAATGTCGGTCGAAAGAAGGTTCGTGCGGACCCACTCCGGGAAGGTCTTGCCTGACGGGATCGTCTGCTCCGACTTCATCATCTCGGCGTCGTCCTTGCTCAGGATGGAAGGGCGCGTCTTCAGCACGAAATGGATGCTCTCGTAGGCGATATACCGCGGGAGGAAGTTGGCGTCCTCTTCAATCAGGTCATCCAAACCGAGGTTCTGACGCAGGGCAACAGTCCTGGGCGCCTGAAGCAGGTCCTCGACGATCTTGGCGGAATGGTCCGGGTTGCGGGTGAAGACGACCTCAATCGTGTGGCCGACGGCACGTAGGCCGGGCGCAAGACGCTCGTTAAGGACGTCAACCGTACGGTCGAGATCCGCCTGGCCCATGATGGCCGTACAGCCACGAAACCTGAGCACAGTGCCCAGACTTCCATCCTTGTAGATGAGCGTCTTACCCTTGCCCGTCTCCAGGTCGGAATAGGCCGACAGATTGGCCTTCAGGAAAGTCTTTGCGCCACCCAGGACCTCGCCGAGCAAGCCACGAATGTCCATGAGAGATCTCCGACAGAAAAGCGAAGACCAATTCTACCAAACGGAAAGACTAGTGTTCCAGGGTTTCCGGCTCACGACATCCCCAGATCCTGAATTCCGCCCGTCAGGGCGACATGCGCCGGCCCTCCTCGGCATCAAGGTCAACTTCATCGTCGACGCTATCATCGGCCTGTTGGTTCAGGTTCGGCACTGTTGATGAAATGGGCAACGGTCTCCGTCCAAAGCTGCTGAATGGCCGTATGGGGCCTCTCACGGACTCGTTGGTCGGCTGGTCCTCCGTCTGGCGACTGACAGCTGCACCGCCGTTCTGTCGCCGGCCGAAGCTGCTGAACATACCCTTGCCGACGGACTGAGACGCGGGCTCAGGACCGGACGGTGGCGCCTCGTGCCGGGCTTCAGCAGGATGTGTGGCTGCATCAGGGCCCGGGCCCGGGGCTGGTTGCGCCCCTGCCTGTGCCCGGGGCGCGAACAGGCTCCCGAACGGCCCCCGGCTGCCGCGGCGGATACCGAACGAGGATGTCGCCGCAGGCATCGTTCCTTCCGAGTCCATCGGGATGTCTGGAATGTCGGATCCTGGTGCAGCCCCTGAATCCAGCGCCATCTGGCGCGCCTCGAGCTCCTTTTCCCAGGCCTTCATCCGCTGCTTGAGGCTCGCGGTCAGAACCATCGGTCGAAGAGTCGCCAATGCATATTTCAGCATGGTTTCTCGCGTGTGGAGTGTCTCGCGCTCGATACCCCTGCGCAGGGCCTTGAGCGACCCGACCATCGTTACGCTTTTCTCCGCACGGGTCCAGCCGGTGTAGACCATAGGGCGGTCCAGCATGTTCTGGTGCCTTGTGGATATGGCCATCACGACGTGAGTCGCCTGACTGCCCTGATACCGGTGAATGGTCATGGCGTAGGTCAGAATGAAGTCCCGCCAGTCATCGGCAATGAAGCTGACGACCTCTCCATTGTCGAAGGCGACCTCAAACCCGGGTTCTCCCCGGTCGCTCTTCGTAGGCCTCGTCACAACACCGAAATCGCCGTTGATGAACCCGCGCTTCTTGTTGGTTACGGTTGCCATCACCCGGTCGCCGATGCGAGGGATGGGAACATTGTCCTTCTCCTCTGTACGCGTCCGCGTCGTGCCGACAATGTAGGCCCCATCCGGGTTGAAGATTTTGCCGAGTGCGGCATTCATTTCATGGGTCCCGCCTGGACCGGGAGCCTGCGGCGAAATGACGCATATGTCGCTCTGGCTGCATCCTGCATCCAGAAGCCGTCTCACCTGAATTGCGACATTGGCGGAGACATCATCATCATCCGCCTCCACGAAAGATGCACCGTTGCGGAACGCGGGGAGGCGGCCAAGGTCGATTTCCTGCGCACCCTCTGCAATGCCGGAATCGTCGCCGCTACGGTAGATCTTCTTCAACTGTATGTGCGGAACAAAGCCGCACAACAGCAGGTCGCGCAGGACTGCTCCTGCCCCGACTGATGGCAGCTGCTTCGGGTCGCCAACAAACACAAGGCGTGTCCGCTCGTTCTGAGGCGCCAGGGCCTTCAGAACGTTCATGAACATCTCCTCATCGAGGGTTGACGTCTCGTCGACGACGATGGCTGTCCGGTTGCTGAAGGGGTTGTGGTTGTTGATTTTGAAGGTCGTCTCGTTACCAAACCGCCTGGCCCCCATCGTTCCGTGGATTGTATCGGCCGGCCGGTTGATCCGGTTCTGGATAACCCGGGCTGCCTTCCCGAAGGGGGCCATGAAAACAACGTCCATGCCCTGGGCTTCCAGCAGCTCAGCAGCCGCCTCGAGACAGGTCGTCTTCCCGACGCCCGGGCCGCCGGTTATGATGCTGAACTTCTCGTAGAGCGGAAGCGCCGCAGCCAGTCTCTGGACAGGGTCCATCCGGGCGTACTTCTTCTGTCCCAGGATCCTCGTGATTTCCTTTCCGTCAGTGCAGAGTGGCTTTGAGCGGCATAGGAACTGGCCAAAAGATTCCATCCCGGTCTGCATCCCCCTGAATTCGGTGGCAGACGTAAGCAGGACATCCTTGCCGTTCTGGATGGTGCTGAGGAAGGGGTTGTCGCTGGCAATCCCAGCCTCGAAGACGGCCCTCGTGACGGAGGGGGATTTTTCCTGGAGATCCTTCAGAGAAAACGCCGTCGAACCACTCAACGTCTCGGCTGTCTGCAGCATGGCGCCGAGAAAGGCGGCGTCAAGATATCCGCCAGAGAGGGGAGACTCCTGCCTGAAGCTTTCGATGACGTCGCGGAACAACGGAATGCTGACGCCCCTGTCAATCACCATGTCATAGGGGGCTTTTGCGAATGCGCGGATCCGGGTCGGCGGACCACCTCCCATTATCAGACGGGAGAACTTGTCCCGCATATAGTCTTCCATCTCATGCTTCCTGAGGAGGCTGAGAAGGTAGTACCGGCCCGCGAGCTGCAGCTGATTGTAAAACTCGGACTCGGGCACTTTTTCCTGTGGACCACGATAGGCCGCGAAAGACGCGTAATCCATCTCCCACGCATCCAGGAACAGTTGTTCCGGTGACGACATCCCATCGGCAAACTTGCCCAGATACCAGCGCATGAAGGGGTTCTGCCTGAATGCGACCCCCTTCTCCATCAGAAGCCGGGCGAGCTGCGGATGCGTCGGGGGCGCAACGTGCGCAGTGTGGGCATTGAAGGCGAATTCGACCTTGCGGGTATAGCTGTTGTCCCGTTGCCGCCATTCACCTTCAACATCGAGGCAGTCTCCCGGCATCGGCTTGCGATATCCCGAGATGAAGATCCGCCCCTGTGACGGAACGTTGCTCGCATCAGAAACGTAGCGTGCACTGACGAGGTGCCGATGCCCTCCCTGGCTGGACCAGTTCACAAAGTCAGTCACGATGATGTTGAGCTTCATTTCCGACACCCAGTTCCAGTCGGGGGCAATCATGCAACATTCGGTCGCGATTTCAAATGACTGGCTGACGGGGCCGATGCCGCCTTCAGGACGACACGACAAACAGTGCCAAAACGGTCATCGCCACACAGATGGCGGGCCCGACCGGGACAAGGGGCACGAATTCCGGGTGTTCCTCCGAGGGCATCCATCGCCGTTTCTCAAACGACACGGCAGGGATGTAGAACGCCACCAGAACCAAGGTGGTGAGGATGATGAGGTATGGCACCTCGCGCAGGCCCACCAACGCGCCCCCGGCGGCCAACAGGATGATGTCGCCCCCGGAAACGAGATCAACACCCCTGCGCCGGGAGTAGACCCACATGAAAACGTAGGCCATCGACGCCGCAAGGATCGCTCCATAGGCGCGGGACTGGGCGTCACTGGCGAAGGGCGACGCAGCCAAGGCGAGAAAGAGGACCGGCATACTGAGCTCGTCCGGAACCCAGTGATATCTCCAGTCAAGAACGGCCAGCGGGGCGAGCACGGTCACCAGCCCCGCAATCCAGAGCCAGGCCATGCTCGGGCCCAGCATAACAGCCGCCATCCCGCTCAGAATACCGCCTATTACCTCGACAAGCGGATGCCATCCGGAGATCTTTGCGCCGCAGGACCTGCACCGCCCCAGGGTCAGAAACCACCCAAAAGCTGGCAGGAGGTATGGGAAGCCGATCGGTGCCCCGCAGCCCTCACACCGGGACCTGGAGAGCATGCTCAGGGTTTTGTCCGCAGGCGCCGCACGCGGGTAACCGCTTTCAATGGTCACTCCGATTATTCTTGGGAGACGATACATGATGACCATTGAGAAACTGGAAAGACACATACCGAAAAATACGGCACACGTCAGGAACACCCAGGGATGGGCCGCAAACATGGCCTCAAGGTTCCTTGTCCAGAGGCCGGCAGCAGACATTGTGGACGACAGAGCCTCTATGAGCCTGCCTTCGAACACGAATACGAGGTCGTTCATAGGAATTCCGTAAGGGCGATGGATCTTGTTTCTCTGACAAGTCTGTCATCATAGACCTGGACAGTCAAAGACCATTAGGCTTAAATCCCAGAAACTCCATGAATTAAGGTGGAAAAATCATGCCTCCTTCAGCACCACGGATCCTGCCAAAACGGCTTGTCGGCCGCCGCCCTTCTGCCAGGAAGAAGATTTTTCATGAGACCGACGATGAAATCCATCGCGCCATCGAAATTTTCAAGGCGAAGAACCGGGTCATGATGTCCGACCCAGGCCGGGCCGAGGGCAGCATCTTCGCGCGGCATCTCAACGCGGATCTCTAATGCCAGTCCCAGTCCTGATGACCCCGGCCCCGGATCTCATGTCCAGCGTCAGCGCGCCATCGAAGCATCTGACGATGACCGTCCCCGCGGCGAATGCAGATGACGGGTCTGATAAGGCCCGGGCCTATGCGCTGTCGCATTACGGGCTTGGACCGCAGGATCTGACGAGGCAGGCAGAGGGGTTTTCAGCCGGTCTGTACTTCGTCCGGTTTGCCATCAGGCAGGTTTCTGGTTCCACGGCCGTGCCCGCGCAGTCCGGCGATATCTCGGTGAACCTCGGTGGTGGGGATACCGCGGCCCCTGGCGCCGCGCCACCCACGTCGGGAATGCCACCCTCAGCCCGGGGTGGACTTCGAAAGCCGTCGTTGGCCATCGCCGTCATACAGGACGAGGGTGAGGTCGACCCGGCCTATCCTGGCGGTCGGTGGGGAGCGATGATGCTTCCTCTGCGTGTGCCGTTCCATCTGGTCCCCGTGACGGGAGACAGCGAGGACCATGACCAGTTTGACCAGGAGGATTTCACCGCGGCCCTTCGTGGGGACTACCCCGATGCGGCCGATGCGCTGTTGAGGAAATACCGGGCCGACAGCCTTGTCCTGGTCCGGTATGACAGCCGTGTCATCACCAGGGGCGGGACAACCTGCCTGCTCCAGTCGGGGCAGGTGACTTGTGGACCTTTCAGCGGAGATGACCATGCTGGACGGGCTGGCGACATCCTGCTGTCGGCCGCCCACGCCATCGTGGATCTGATGGCCTCTTCTGAAGCCCCTCAGAACCATCAGGGTGCCAGTGAGACCACCCAGGGCTCTTTGCCGACACCAGGTGCCGGGGCCGCCCCGGCACCATCCTCAGGGGCGCATTGAGGGAGTCTGGGCGTTCGCCTGCTGCTGCCGAAGATGATGGTCGTTGATGAGACGTTCGGCACGCGCGAGAACCGGCCCGATGTCCAGGCCTGTGACCAAGGGCTGAAATGTGCATCCCGTCGGCGGCGCGATACGACCGAGATAATCACGGTTCTGGAGGTTGAGCGTCGCATTGTCCGCTGCCGATGCCAGAAATACAGCCTGCTCCCCGGAACGCGCGACCTCGAAGCGCACAGTCGTGCGTGGTGTGGCCAGATAAGCTGCGCCATCGGTAGCCCTGTGCCAGCCCATCGTTTCCGACACGAAGTCAAACATCGCGCATCTGTAGCGTGTCAGGGACCGAAGTGCCTCAGCCGACATCTCATCGCGCGATACGCCCTCACGCGGACTGGCGATGGCGTCCGCAACGATGTCGGCCGTCGCTCGCGCGTCGTGCTTCAAGGCTTGAGCCCTCCCGACCAGACCGCGGATCTGGGGGGCAAGCGCAATCATCTCAACCAGGCTCAGGCCAGTTCCTTGTTTGAGCCTCTCACTGATATCCCGGATCTGCGCCGAGGCTACGTCCGAATTCCTGGTCATGCTTGAAACCCTCAATGCGTTCAAAGTCGATTAAACTCTTCGGGAAAGCAATTTCAGAGCACTAATTCAGGCGCCCAAGGACATCGTTCGCAAAACGGTTGAGGAGAAAAAGCGCGTGCGTGGGCGGTTTATCCTGTCGCGGCTTTCCCGTGAGACAACCGTTCTCGTCCTCAGAGACCTCGAAAACGATATCGAACTTCATGATGGGGAACGCATCCCCGCCCGCGGCCGGGCTATGCAAGCAGACAAGATCCAAGACGAGTCCGGTCTCGGAAGTGCGCGTGAACGACACGTCCCATTCGAGCGACCGAAGGACCATGATGCCTTTGGGCGAGTGCTCATTCAAATAGAACTCCAGGATGAGCGGATCCGTCTGGCTGACGTCGTCCAGCGGCGTCGACAGACCGAAATGAAGAACCCTTGAATATGCCCTGATGATCTCCTCGGTCCGTGTGCAGATGACCGTTACGGCAAGACCGCACAGCGCGAACTGGAAATACTCACCCGGGAACCTGCCGTCGCACTCCAGAATGGTATCGTAGAGCCTGCTCCGCGCCTCCAGCGACGACTGGATGTATCTGAATGGGAGATCCGCGTCCTTGAGCTCATGTCGATGCGCCAGGTGAGCAAGGGCCATCATCAGATCTGGGATCAGCGTCATGCGAGCATCACGCCCCGGCTCAGCCATGACCGTCGTTTCCGAGACAGCCCAGTGCGTGAGGTTGGAGGCCATATCAAGCGGGCGCCCTGGCTCGACCACCATCAGCAGTTCGCGGGACATGACACAGCTCCGTGCGACATCCAGAAGACGCTCACGCGCCTGGTCATCCTGGGGGGCGTCGAAATCTGTCGCCCACACGCCAAATGTCCTGGTCAGACCACGCATGCACAAGGCCTGAAATTCTGGCGTCATGCGGCGCCCGCCCGGGACGAAGAATTGCTGGCCTTGTGCACAATCGAACCTGAAGCCAACGGCCACAAAATGCCCATTCAGATTAAAACAGGCCACCCGGCCATGATTCGCCACTTCAAGGTCTGTCAGAACAAGACTGTAGCCGGTTGAGTCATCCCCGTCGCCCGCCTGAGAGAACAGGGGGCCGACATCAGCCTGGCTCAGCCGGGAAATGAGATCCACGTAGTCATGGGCTGCGAGGACCAAGCAGTTCAGGATCAGTTCATCGAACCGGTTTCCTGACACGCCATATTCGTCAACGTAAGCACTGACTGCCTCGAAGATCCGGTCGTTCTTCTCGATTTCGGTCAGGGCGTCACGCACAGGTGCGCATGACGCTTGGGGTGTGCTGCACAAGTCAGTCCGCGGAAAAGACATTGGTAACCCATTCACTGACACACATGGCAAAAGACCACTCGTCGCCACAATGACCATATCCAGAAACGCAGGTCTAGTCCTTCCGTGTGGGTCGACCCAACATCCCCCTTTTTCCCCTTCCGATGGCAAGGGGCCGGAGGCCCGTGGCCGAAGGCCACACAGCTGGCACCAACGCGGTGGAGGCTGTGGATAACGGTCCGGAAAAGTGTACAACCCCCGTGCGCCAGCCTTGTGCTGGCTCTTTTCTATATTTCGTGCGGCGTTTTTCCTTTGCGGCGCAACGGTTTTTTCGCGCAACTAACTACACCTTGTATGCGAACTAACTACACCTTGGAGGGTTTTGATATCGCAATGAGACCTCCAACGCAGTGTTACCTCTGCCTGTGGATAAGTCTTGAAAGACCACATCGTAAAATGGTCGGTTCTCAGGGGGCTGGCCGCATGATAAGAAATGGTCTTTACGTCTTTTCAGGTTGATGTGGATCCTGAAGGGAGGGGGGGAGATGCTCGTCTACACCGGCTCGGCTGAATGGGTTGCCTGCGCGCGCGTTGACCGTGAGCGGGTTGAGGCTGCTCACGGGAATGAAGCGACGGAAGACCGTTTTGGAATTCCATTCGAACACTACTATTCCGGCGCCGTGGCCGGCCGGCAGATACCAGCGCCCATGCATGTCGTGTTGAGCGATTTCGTAGGTCGTGCGCTTGCTCGCCTGGAAACGTCGCACGCGTCAGAGCGCCGCGGGCTGATGGGGCGTCTGCCGACCCCGGCCGGCTCAGCCCCTTACAGGGGCGTTGTCTATGACCTCGCCGACCATATTCATCTCGAAGAGTGTTTCGTCTATACGGACGCCTCTTGCACCGCTGTCCCCCCAGTCGCGGTTCAAGGCGGAAGGCGGGAGATGGCGGTTGGCCTTGCCTTTGCTGCCGTGACGCGCGACCTCGACCTGATACGCGTAGGCTACATTGGCCTGATTGGGGAAGCGTCGTCGGCGGATGTCGAGACCACCAAGGAGGCACTTGCTGCAGCCTTGGGACAGCATATGTGCGCAGACATACCGGCAGACCGTACCGTGCTGCTTACGGACTGCCGCCAGACCGCTCTCAGTGCCGGGGAGAACGATATCGAACGTCTTCTCGTCAGGGGGCACTCGGACAGTCTCCCGAACAATCTTGTCGACAGCCTGGCGCGTCTCGCCCGTCAATCGGTACTGGCGTTTTTTGAGCCTTCCACAGGCCGCGGAAGGAACGTCCTTTTGACGCCTGCGCACTCTCTGATGAATTTCTGGTCGATAGAGCAAGGACGGTGGCTCAAGCAGATTGTCTGCCTCAGTCACCGTCTCAAGCAAAAACACACCTTCTCGTCAGAGGGGGAATTCGTAGGCTCCTTCCGACAGGCAGGCCGCCTGGATCCTGTTGAACTGCATCTGCACCTGGTTGAGGACTGTGATGATCTCGACGCCATACAATGGACGCTGCTGGAGGTGGGCCAGGGGGGTATTGAATGCGGCGGCACAGTCCGTCTGAGGCACGGGTATCATTTCATGGCGTCGCTCGAGGCCGTGGCCCTGAACCATGCGTTATCCAAGGTCCTGTCAGCCTGCGGATATGCAGGTGTTTCACCTGACAGCCTGTCCTGTCGCATCCACTTGCCGCGAAAGCACTATGAGTTCGTGGTCTCGACAGACATTCAGCCTGGCGAGCTCAGCGACCTTCGGCACTGCTACCGAATGCAGCTGGACCGGCTTCTCGAGAGGATGGGATGCGTTGAGGTCGTCCTGACGTAGGGCTGCCTCAGGGGAGGAGGGAAAACAGGGAGGGTTGGGCATCCCCTTTCCGCGCCGGGGTCCATCGGTCAAATTCGGGTGCAATGCCCAGAGCGTGACAGCGAATCCGCCAGAGCTCAGTGGCCTGGCAGCTTTCGTGGTATTTGCCGAAGATGTCCGAGAGTCCGCCGGCAGCCGTCAGGCATCCGACGAGGCGCGGATTTTCGGCGATGTACTCGTCCCAAAGCGCAGGGTATAACCGGGCACACACTTCGATGTTGATTGCCTGGTATCCAGCCTTCTGATGCGCCTTGGCCGCCAGCGGAAGCAGTCCCGTCGCGCCGTCCTCGAAGACTTTTGTCCCCTGATAGATTTCCTCGATTGTGCGGTTGCCGCGCATCCGGATCCGCGCGCCGAAGGGGGACAATCTCATATCCCCCTTCGTGCTGCACTCAAGGAAAGGGGCCACGCCGTATCTGACCATGGATGGCTCGTTCAGGGCTGCTTGAGCAGGCCGAAGATGGGCATGACAATGTAGGCGTGCATCTCTGCCCTCTGGACGGATCCAGGATGCCCTGGAAGGGAGGCCAGATAGTTGGAAAGGTCACCGCGCACTCTCCGGGACAAACCGAGGTCAGGCGTGTCGACGAGGCTCTGGATGATATCCAGGGTCAGAGCGCGCCGCAGTCGGTCTGTGTCCAGGGCGACATGATGGGTGTCGCGCTGCCAAACGAGCGCCGGCACCAGAGCGTCGAAAAATGCTCTGGTGCGTTGCCCCCACATATCGGTCGGGACCGCGGAGCACAGAACGTCCACAATCTCCACGGAGGTTCCGCGTGCGAGGGTCGTGTTCAACAGGCTCATGTGTCGACTCCGTGCCAATTCTGGCATGTGTTCAAGGCAATACGTTGAGGGGCGAATGGCCGGTCGCCGATTTCTCGACGATCTGCATCACGTCAGAAATGCGGCGCTGGGGGCGAGGGATTCACGGGATCTGATGGCTTGGCTCTGGCGGAGGTGGACTTGTGAACCAGACTTGCGATGAAGCCGCCCACATCCGCGTCCACATGAAATCCGACGGCTGCAAGCGCGCGGATGCATTCGAGTGATTCTGTGGCTCTTTTCGTGTCGCCCTGGAGATAGTAAAGCGCTGGCGCAGCGACGACCGCCGGGGCTCTCTCGATGATAAGCTCCCTGAGACTCCGCTCCTCCGATCCGGAGACAACCCAGTCATCATAAAGCTTCGTCATCACCCCGTGCACGACAGGGTTCTGGGATCTCCCGGCATATGACAGCAAGACTGCGTTGGCTTTCGCGATATTCGTCATGACACCCCCACCTGCGTGATGTCGTGAAGATTACCACAGTGTTGGGGTTTCCCATAATGGTCTTGAAGCGTTGATGAATTTTGGAATGCGACCGGACCCACCGACCCCCCGGCGTCCCGGGAAAGCACGAGAGGACTCGAACCTCTGGCTGCCGTCTTGACCTTCCGGTCTCCAAAACCGTGCCAGCCGATGACATCCGGTCGCAAGCCGGGCGAGTTTCCTCGCCCTATCCATCGACGGATGGCCAATGCACTGGCGTTCGTCGATGGAATTCAAAAAACTGGTGACCGTGGCTGGGTTTGAACCAGCGACTTTCTGCGTGTCGAGCAGATGCTCTACCACTGAGCTACACGGCCATTTGGATAGTGGTGCGGACGGCGGGATTCGAACCCGCGTTTCTCGGGTGGAAGCCGAGTGCTCTCCCGCTGAACTACGTCCGCATTGGTAGGCATGGAGGGGTTCGAACCCCCGACCGGCCGGGTGTAAACCGGATGCTCTCCCACTGAGCTACATGCCTGCTGGATCTGGAGCCGACAGCCGGACTCGAACCGGCGACCTCATCCATACCAAGGATGCGCTCTACCATCTGAACTATGTCGGCAAACCAGGGGTGTAAGGGTCACGACTGTCGTTGAATGTCTCCATGGAGACATCCTTTGCCGACCTGACCACTCTTGCAAACTGTTCGTCGAGACTGTCTGTATCTACCCCGGCATCGACCGCTTGCGGTGACAGGGAGGGAGACACCGAGAAGCGAACGTCGGACACCTCGTAACCAGGATGTCTCTCCCGGAGAGCTGCAAACATCTTTTCCATCAAACAGTCTCCTGGGTGCATCCGCATTAGGGCGTCAAGGTGGTGGACCATACCGGGATTGAACCGATGACCTTCGCCATGCCATGGCGACGCTCTGCCAGCTGAGCTAATGGCCCATATCATTCCGGGCAGATTTCTGTCTACCCGGAATGAAGCGTTGTGAAATCTCATGGTGCGGGCGGAGGGATTCGAACTCTCGTCCCTGCGTTGGCAACGCAGTACTCTACCATTGAGCTACGTCCGCACTGGTGGACCTGGAGGGAATTGAACCCCCGACAATCTGCGTGCAAGGCAGTCGCTCTACCCCCTGAGCTACAGGCCCGAATGATGAATTGGCCCCCATCGACGCGCCAGGTCATGTACGCGTCCCCGCCATTCATCAGACCCTCCATCAGACATGACCCAGCTTCGGTCACCGCACTGAGAGCCTTACCATCCCCTGGCCTCCACCCGCCGAGGAACTCCAGACCGCGAACCGGCCTGCCCAACAGCCGATGCCTCGGCTGAATCCATCGGATGTCACGCTGTGCGTGCTCCGATTATCTGGTTGCGGACGGTGGGACTCGAACCCACGACCTTCGAATTATGAGCCCGACGAGCTGCCTCTGCTCCACGCCGCATACCGTGCCGGGATCTCCATCTGGAGTATTTGCGAGAACACCACATGCTCTCCCCGGAATTCTGTCGTAATCATTGCCAATGCTTGTGGCTCCGGCGACAGGATTCGAACCTGTGACCCCGCGATTAACAGTCGCATGCTCTGCCAACTGAGCTACGCCGGAACAAAAGATTGGTACCTGGAGAGGGACTCGAACCCCCGACCCTCCGCGTATGAAGCAGATGCTCTAACCAACTGAGCTACCCAGGCTCATCAAGCCATACCTTGGTGGGCGTAGAGAGATTCGAACTCCCGGCCTATCGCTTATCAAGCGATTGCTCTCCCGCTGAGCTATGCGCCCACCAAGGTATGGTCATGATACTTGCTGTCATATTCGAGTTTGAAAGAGCGACTAAGACCGTCGTCCGGTCTCGATGAGCTATTTATAAAAGAGCGCGATGAAGTAATCAAGAACAAAATGAAGAAAAAGCGAAAATAAAGTTTTGCGTTTACTTTAGACGCACTTCTACAATCCCATTCAGGGCTGTTCCTGAATAGTATCTAGCGAAGATATAGACCGTGTGAATTGTCATTGATTTGGTAGTTCTGTTGTTTTCATTCTCGAGTCCTGTGTTGGGGTCTGGACGCCAGCCATAAAAAAAGCCGCCCGGTTGGGCGGCTGCTTTCAGGGGAATTTCAGAAGGGCACTAAGTGCTCCAGCCTGCTCCCGTTTCGCAGCCACCGCGAACGTCAATGTTCGCCATACCGTTATTCACGGCGGCGTTTCCATTAACGGTCGTTGTGGTGACTGCGAGCTGCATGACGGGAAGTCCAGGATCCTGACTTTTGAAACTATCCAGACGGTAGTCCATCCCCGCGCACTTGGCAATGCGTTTTATATGGAGAAAGGACTTGCAAGGTTTCACGCTGTGGTCATATAAGAGACACAACGAGGCGCTCTTCCGCGCCTTTGAACATCGAGGATGTGTCATGAGCAAGCGAAAACAGAAGGGTGCCCACGAGGCCTGACCTGCGCTTGCTCCATGGACTTACTGGTTGAAGCAGCGGGGCTCGAGGATCACCTTGAGCCTTTCCTTTTCGACCTGTGTCATGCGCCACCAGGCGTAACCTCGTTGTGGCGAACTTTCGTGTCTGTCACATGCGGAAAGTTCGAACACCCCGATTCCAAGACATCCCTAATGGGCCAGTAGCTCAGTGGTAGAGCAGTCGACTCTTAATCGAACTGTCGTGGGTTCAACCCCCACCTGGCCCACCAAATATCGCCATCCGCGGACCGGTAGCTCAGTGGCAGAGCAGTCGACTTTTAATCGAACTGTCGTGGGTTCGACCCCCACCCGGTCCTCCAGTCCCTTCAGATCCTGAAGTGACTGATATCGAATGTGTCGGTATCCTCTGCCCTCGGATCTGCTTCCGGCTGCTCTGCGGCCTTCGCAATAACAGCAGGCCTGCCTTTGGTCACATCTTCCATGACGACAGGAGCCGGCACGGGTGAGTCCGTCCCTTTCTGGACATGGGGAACATCCAGCCCCAGAGAGGGGTCAATGATTTCCTCGACGAAGACTTCGGCCGATGCCTTCGTTTCTTGTTCCGGCGCCGGGACCAGGAAATCATCCAGACCGCCATCGAAATCGACGTCCAACGACAGGTTCTGCATCATTGCAATGTCGTCGTCGCTGAGATTTACGGCGGTGTAGTCTTCTTTCTGGTCGAGCGGTGGCAGGTCATCTTCTTCGCTGACGTCTGGTTCAGCCTCGTCGTCTTCCGTCCTGCTGATCGCCATGCGCTCAATCTGTGCGTCGCTCTCGCTCATGGCGTCATCGAGGGACAGGAAGTCGTCCGGATTGGCAGTGCCTGCGCGTGGAATGATTGTCTCTTCTGTGTGACGCAGGTTGTCTCTTGCCCGCGTGACGGGATCCTCTGCAAAAAGCTCGTGTTCGTCGATGCCCTGGATGATGGCCAGAGTATTGTCGTCCAGGACATCGAACTGAGCGAAATCCTCCGTGGCCATGGGCGCGTCACCCTCGACCGTAGCTTCCGCACTCTCGGCCGGAACCGGGGCCGGCGGCCTGGCTTCGGGGCTCCACCCGGCTGAGGCGAGCTGCTGGAGACCATTCTCGACCTGCTGAAGGGCCTCGCAGTCGACGTCCCGGGCCCCGTCGATACTTGGCGGGAGCACCGTGTCGAGAACTTCGGCGAGCTCCGGACCGACCTGGGCGGGATTTTCCACTGCGAGGCCGGCCAGGGCTGTCACGGCCGGCGCTGCGAGCGCCAGCAGGCGCTCGGCCGGACGCGGCATGTCGTCGGCCGCGGGCGCGGCATCCAGACGCTGGGTGAGGGCATTACCCTTCCCATATGCTGCCATGACGCTTTCGCTGCCCGACGCGATAGCCGCCCTGTTTTCGTCACGGTTGAACAGGGCCAGCGCCCGCATGAACAGCTCGGCAAACTCCTGATTGTAGCCACCCGTCACCAGATGGCAGACGTCGGAGACGGCAAGATTTTCGAGCTCGGCCAGACCGTCCAGGTGACCTCGGGCCTCACGGGCACTGCTCTTGGAAATGTCGTAGGCAATCTTCGTGTCCGTGCCGACCGGATTGAGGAGCATGAGGGGCTTGCCGGCTTCGTCGAGGTGGGAGTTGGAAACGACGGTTGCGACAGGTCGCATCTCTCCGTCGGCCCAGGCCGTGCGGGCTCGCGTGAAGTAGAACCCCGTTCCGAATTCCGTGCCATCGGCCAGCTTGGCCAACTTGCTGCCAAACCGGGCCTGATTTTCCGGTCGTGCTGCGACGTGAGACAAAGCACGGAAGGCAGTCTGACAGCAGACAGTCCACGCCATCAGCAATTTGTGGGCTTCCATTCCGCGGCCGCGCGGCGCCCGTCGCGGATCCCCCAGCATGACCCAGTAGTCAGGAGAATACTGGCGGACCGAAACCTTGAGGCGGTCATCGCCTGCGATGTCGTCCGCCATGATGTGGATGTCGTGCATCTCGGCAAGACGCCCCTTCGGCCTGTCGGGTTCAGCGCGGTCCGCCTCCTCGGCGAGGGCCACACGGTATTCCTGCGTGGTGCGTCCGAGGCCCCTCATGATGTAGACGCGCAGATTGTCAGGAGTGCGGGTCAGGGCGTCCCATCCGTTTTCGCGGCAATCCTTGAGGAAGTCGTCAACCTCGGTGCGGGCAGGGAACCCGTCCAGGAAGCTGGGAAGACCTTCGCTGACCTGCCTTACGAAACCACGGCGGACGACATCGGGAATTTCGCTGTCTTCCGGGATGTGACTCTCGTCGATTTCCACGGCGGACGCGAACGTGAAGTCGAGCTTCTCATCAGTCTTTACCGGCCCCTTACCACCCGGGGTGATGCTCAGCTTCTTGCGCTCGGTCTCCCGGAGCGCGGCCTCCTTGTCCTCGCGCAGGCCGGACATGAAGGAGTAGAGGCGTTCGTCGGCTGCGGCGATGAGGTTTTCACGGTCCTGTGTCAGCACCTTGCGCGATAGCTTGGGATAAATTTCCACGATGACCTGTTCGTCGACGCCGTACGCCCGTCGCGAATACATCAGCGCACCGCTGACACGAACAAGCACCTCCCCGGCGTGCGCTGCCTGAGGGGACGCATTGGTGTGCACCTTGGCGAAGGGGACATCCTTACCGTCAATGTTCGCGAAGAGCTCCTTTCGCGCGCGCCGACGCAGCGCCTCCTGGCGGACGGGATCACCGTTGATGGTGACCGTGGACGCCATCTGGGAACGCGAGATGTAGCTTCGGAAGCTGTCCTCGACAGCACCCAGACCATCGACGTCGGCCATCGGAACGTCGATGCTGAAAATGGTACCTTTGACAGGTTCCGGTGCAAGCTCCATGAGTTCTGCCGCCGCCGCACGCGCGACAGCAGCATCGTCGCTGGCTGCCTCGGCCTTCAGCACCGCTCGCGCGTCGGCAAGCGTCATGATTTCATACAGCTCGCCCCTGCCTCGGACATACATGTTGCCCGAGGTTATCCTGTAGCTGTCCTGGGAAAAGCAGAGCATAAGGCGGGCCGTGCCGAAGCCTCCGACGGCGCCGTCATCGGCAGACGCATTCTTCGTCGTCTGCCCCAGGTTGAAGAAGACGTTCCGGAACGTCTTCTCGGAAATTCCGGACCCGTCATCGGCAAAAACCACCCGGACGACCTTGCCACTGGCATTCGAGGCGTCCCCGAAATTTGACCGCCCAGCCTCGGCCGTCAGGGTAATGGCAACACGGGACGCACCGGCATCGGTCGAATTCTGGAACAGTTCCCTGGGAAACGCCGCAAGCCAGTCGCGATAGCCTGATTTGCGCATTTTCCTATAGAATTCGTGTGGCGCGCGTACGACCTGGGCATCCGACATATTGAAGGCTCCGCTCAACCTAATCCGTGATGCGCAGGATTAAAGACGATGTCTCCGCTATAGACCAGCCGGACATGCGGACGGCCAGAGCTTTCATATTGTGGTCTTCCGAGACCCTGAGCAGAACGACGAGAAGGTCGTCCCTCAGAATCGCAAGTTCCCGAGAGACCTCACTCTGCCCCTCCTTCGTCGCGTTCAGCCTTGTCCGCCCGGTCGAACGAGACACGTCAAGTTCAAGACGACGTCCCGCAAGGGTCTTTTCATCATGAGCCAGGACAATGGCTCCATCCGTGTTGACGATGATATCAATCACTGGGCTTCTCCAATCCAGATTCCAACCCTTGACGTCCTGGCTACACGACTTGGGCCGGCATAATTCCCACTGTTGGCGTAGGCGTATCCCGCAGCGACCAGCTGGCCGCCGAGGTCACTTCCGTCATAGGTCTGGCACGTCCCGTGGCTGCCGATGACCTCGCACGTGACCGGGCCGCGTTCCAGGAGGTCTTCAAGAAAATCCCGCGCATCCTGTCCGCACGCCCACGTGTAGCCGTTACCCCCGCTCTTGCAGACACCCTCAAGTCCTGGCGCCTCGAGTTGTGACAGCACGACGACGTGGTTTTCGAACACCAGGGTCAGGGCGTCGTGGGCGTGGGCCCTTCCGGTCGTCGAATAGGCCATCGGTGACCTGCCCGGAGCGGCGGGCGCCGCCGCAACCAGACTCTTCAGTGTCCCATTGGCCGCCGGCGGCGCGGCGGAGCGCTTTTTCCCGGACCCACCGGCACTGCTCTGCCCATCGCTCTGCCCGTCCTGGCCTGTCACCATGTTCTGGTATGCTTGAGGCAGAGACTGCCGTCCGGATAGGACATTGACCATGGTGTCATTAACACCCGAACCATAGACCGGGGTGACGCCGGCTCCGGACAGACCGTATGGCGAGAACGTATTGAAGGTCTGTGCCGTCCCCATGGCGGGAATGAACCCGACGCCACACGCCACCAGGACACCAAAAATACCCTTCACCGCAACCCCCCGACGACCATTAAGGACTGGCTCGGGGATATGATACCGCAAAGCAGAAACGGAAGGCTCTGAAACTTTTACCCAAAAACGTGTCAAGTCTGATTTTGGAATAAGGACTCGAATATATTAGTTTGCTTTGTCTTTTTCCGCGCTTACCTTGGGGACCCTTACGCGCGATAGGGCTACCCCATGATGTGGTCTTTAGAGCGCTGACACACAACATATAGCCCGAGGCCAGGCATGACTAAGCTCGAAGAACCGTCGGATGCGATGCTCCCTGAATGGACCTATGGTGGCGAGAAGGACTACGAGACGAAGTTCGGTATCCCGGTTGTCCCGGAGCGCGACACGTTTCTGCTGCCTTCCAGCGTCGCGACACTCCTGGGGAATTACACGCTCGCCGGGGAGGGGCCACAGGACGTCTTCATGCGGGCGGCTGACTATTATGGTGGGACCAAGGACAGGGCCGGACGGATCTACGACTATATCAGCACAGGCCGGTTCATGCCTGCGACGCCGCCTCTCTCAAATGCGGGCGGATTGCGGGGCCTGCCTATTTCCTGCTTCCTGAACGAAGCGGAAGATTCCATGGAGGACATCCTCGCCACCTGGAATGAGAATGTGCATCTTGCGCGCATGGGTGGAGGGATCGGCTCCTACTGGGGCAAGGTCCGTTCCATCGGCGAGAGCATCGGTCGCAACGGCAGGACGTCGGGTGTCATCCCTTTCATCCGGGTCGTCGACAGCCTGACGATGGCGATATCACAGGGATCCCTGCGTCGCGGTTCCGCAGCGGTTTACCTTCCCATCTGGCACCCGGAGATTGAGGAATTCATCGAAATCCGCCGTCCGACGGGTGGGGATCCGGCGCGCAAGGTATCCAACCTTCATCACGGTGTCATTGTCGATGATGCCTTCGTGCGTGCCGTAGAGCGGGACGGCGAGTGGGAGCTTCGTTCACCAGTGGACGGGGCCGTCATCCGGAAGGTCAATGCGCGCGGCCTGATGATTCGGCTTCTCCTGGCTCGTATGGAGCAGGGGGAGCCCTACATCATCTATGGAGACGCGGTGAATCGCGGCCGTCCGGAGAGCTATCGCCGGCACAACCTCTTGGTGACCACGTCCAATCTCTGCGCCGAAATCCACCTGACCACGGGGCCTGACCATCGGGGCGTCAAGCGCACGGGCGTATGCTGCCTGTCTTCCCTCAACCTGCTCCACTGGGATGACATCAAGGACGACGAGCAGTTCTTCGAGGATGTGTTCTATTTTCTCGATAACACGCTCCAGGACTTCATCGACCGTGCTCCCTCAACGATGGCCAATGCTGTCTATGCGGCACGGCGCGAACGGTCCGTAGGCCTTGGGGTCATGGGGTTCCATTCCCTCCTTCAGGCTCGTGGCATCCCGTTCGAGTCCGCTGAGGCGCGTGTCCTCAACCGTCGCATCTTCAAGCGTATCCGTGAAATGGCAGACCGGGCCTCGCGGCGCATCGCGATTGAGCGTGGGCCCTGCGAAGACTATGCCGAACTCGGCATCATGGAACGGTTCACGCACAAGCTGGCCATCGCGCCGACGGCGTCGATCTCGACCATCAACTCGGGCGCCTCGCCTGGGATTGAGCCAATCTCGGCGAATGTCTACATGCAGAAGACGCTGCACGGGAACTTCGTGGTCAGGAACCAGGAGCTGGAGAAGCTGCTGACGAGGATGGGCCGGAATACCCCTCAGGTGTGGAACAGCATCACGCAGAGCAAGGGATCGGTCCAGCACCTGGATTTCCTGAGCGAGCATGAGAAAAGCGTATTCAAGACCGCCTTTGAGATCGACCAGCGGTCTGTTGTCGATCTCGCTGCCGACCGGGTGCCCTTCGTCTGCCAGGGGCAGGCAACAAACCTGTTCCTTCGTGCCGACTGCCACAAGAGGGACCTCCTGGCCATCCACTTGAGGGCCTGGGCGCGCGGGCTCAAGGCGCTTTATTACTGCCGTTCCCTGTCCATCCAGCGTGCTGAAAACGTCTCCGCGAAGGTGGAGGTGGTCGACATCATGGCGGATGAGGCGCCCCAGACCGCAGCAGACCGGCTTCCCAGCCTGAGCATGGAGCCCATCCACCAGCTCAACGAGGTCGCAGAGACCAACTACGAGGAGTGTCTCGCCTGCCAGTGATAGGACACATAGTGTGAAATCCTTGCCGCCGGCGGACGTTGGCTGCGCCAGAATCCAGTTCAATGAGGTCACCATGACATCCGCAGATAACAAATCAGGAATCCTTCACAGCTCAGCCGCAGAGATGGGGCTGCTGGAAGGCAACCCGGTCTACAAGCCGTTCCGCTACCCGTGGGCCTACGACGCGTGGCTCACCCAGCAGCGCGTGCACTGGCTGCCGGAGGAGGTCCCGCTCGCGGATGACGTCAAGGACTGGCATCGGAACCTGACGGAGGCCGAGCGCAATCTGGTCACCCAGATCTTCCGGTTCTTCACACAGTCAGACGTCGAGGTGAACTCGGCATACATGAAGTACTACAGCCAGATCTTCAAGCCGACCGAAGTTCTGATGATGCTGTCGTGTTTCTCGAACATCGAAACCATCCACATCGCGGCCTACTCGCATCTGCTCGATACCATCGGGATGCCGGAGACCGAGTATGGTGCGTTCCTCAAATACAAGGAGATGAAGGACAAGTACGATTTCATGCAGTCCTTTAACATATCGGACAAGCGTGAGATCGCCAAGACGATGGCGGCATTTGGTGCGTTCATGGAGGGCCTGCAGCTCTTCGCAAGCTTTGCCATCCTCCTGAACTTCCCGCGCTTCAACAAGCTCAAGGGCATGGGGCAGATCGTCACGTGGTCAGTGCGCGACGAGACCCTGCACTGCCTGTCGATGATTCGTCTGTTCCGCACCTTTGTCCGGGAGAACCCGGAACTCTGGACGCCAGAGTTCCGGGAGGAGCTGACGGATATCTGCCGGACGACGGTCACGCACGAGGATGCGTTCATTGACCTGGCATTCGAAATGGGCCCGGTCGAGGGTCTGACGCCCGCGCTGGTGAAGGGCTACATCCGCTTCATCGCCAACCGCCGGCTCAACCAGCTCGGCCTGGACGCCATCTACGACGTGCCAGACAACCCCCTGCCGTGGCTGGACGACATGCTCAATGCCATCGAGCACACCAACTTCTTCGAAAACAGGGCGACTGAATACTCCCGTGCCTCGACCCAAGGTAGCTGGGAGGAAGCCTGGGCGGACCTTATCGACACTCAGCCGCTCGGCTGAAGAATTTCGACCGCCAAACAGAGGGGAGGGCATGAGCTCTCCCCTCTGTTATTATTGCGCCCGCCCCATAGATCCAGAAACACAAAAGGCGCCCGAAGGCGCCTTCCATGATTCCCGCCGAGAACCTTCAGTTCGTGAAGGTTGACGTCGTCATCGTCGCGGTCGTGGTCGCACCGCCGTCGAAAATCGTACCGATGGAGACGCCCGTGATGGCAGGCAGACATGCCAGGCCGCCACCTGCGGCAATCTTCCACAGGCCCTGGCCATAGGTTTCCTGGGAATTCGGCTTCGAAGCCTTCACGAGGCCATGAATGCCAAACCCCGTCAGACCCAGACCGAAGAAGAAGGCGCCCTGGATCATCAGGTTGCCGATGCTCTGCATCTGGGCACTGCCACCGCTCGCAATGGTGCCCATCGTGCCGTAGGCATGAGCGGATCCAGGAGCGACAACCGCACCACCCATCGAAGCAACGAGCGCAACGGTCGTGCCCCCATCGCGAGCCCGACCGAGGAAAGGAAGACGGAAACGAGAGAAAAGGTCTTTCATGATGGCCTCCTTAGGCAGGAAATCTGTTCGATAATAGCCTGATGTCAGACAAAACGCCAAAAAATTGACGCGCAGCCGATCCCTGAAAGACCATATTGCCACAAGAATCATTTTGCCTTGTATTGACTGGCTTTTCGTGTTTCCTGGTTGCTGCTGGGAGAGGTTTGGAAAGATGTGTGACGGAAAATTCGTTGAGGAAAGCCTTTCGGCTGAAACGGGTCATGACGCGCAGAATGTTCTCCGTCCGAGGACACTTGCCAGCTTCATTGGCCAGGAAACTCTCAAGCTGAGACTGGGTATTGCCATCCGGAGCGCGCTGGTTCGTGGAGAGTGCGTGGCGCACACGCTGTTCTTCGGCGGACCAGGCCTGGGCAAGACGACGCTTGCAGAGATTGTGGCAAACGAAATGGGCGGTCGTTTCAAGGCGGTCATCGCTTCGAGCGTCCACGCCCCCTCAGAGCTTCTCTATGTCCTTCTCGGGCTCGAGAAGGGCGATGTCCTGTTCCTTGATGAAATCCATGCGCTGGACAAGAAGGTCGCGACGACCCTTTATGACGCCATGGAGAATAACCGGGTGAGTGTGGTCGTGGACGGCGGCGTCAGCAGCCGGCCGCAGACCTTCAATATCCCGCATTTCACGCTTGTCGCCGCCACCACGCATCCCGGCATGCTGGACAAGCCGTTCCGGGACCGCTTCCGAGAGCTGTCTCTGGCCCTCTACACCCCGCCGGAGCTGGTTGCGATAGTGACGCGCTCCGCCCAACTCCTCGACCTTCCCATCACAGCCTCGGCAGCTGAAATGGTCGCGTCCCGCAGCCGCGGAACACCCCGCATCGCCAACGGTTTCATTCGGGAAATCCGCGATTTTTATCAGGCCGGGGCTATTGGTGGGGCGGGAACCATCACGCCCGCGGATCTCGACGTCGTCTTTGATACACTACTGGTCGACGCCCACGGTCTCGACGCCACATCGAGGCTATATCTCCAGACGATAGCCGATCGGTTTGCGGGCGGTCCGGTTGGTCTCAACAGTCTCGGGGCGGCTATCAACCAGACACCCCAATACCTCGAGGATGAGGTCGAGCCATGGCTTATCCAGTCCGGCTACGTGAACCGAACCCGGACCGGGCGGCAGCTGACCGTGCGCGGCGCCGACCTGTTGCGGGGGGTTGTGCAAAACACGTAAAGACCTTATAAAATAATGGCTTTCCATGGCTTGGCCCCACACGGCGACAAGGAGAAACAATCATGGTCGTCGGCATGCGTAGAGGGTCTTTCGGCAGGCCTGTCCGGGTCTCGGGGTTGGTCTCCGGGCTTCCGGCGGAGGAACATGGGCATTCCGAGGATATCGACCGGGTGCATGCCGATGTCCCTGTCCAGGAAGTGACCGACGACGTCGCGGTCCCCGACGAGGGTGACGTGCCGGATGGACAGCCGGTCTTTCACGGCGAGTGCATGGTGGATGACTGGGCAACGACGGGGACGAATGGCCGCACCGCCCGCGTGCGCATCATGAACGCTGACCTACAGATCCACCCCATGAAAGGCCTGCGCTGCGGACGCGGACGTGCCAACCTGCAGGGGCAGAGGATGCGCATGGTCGTCTCCAAGGTCATGGAAGGCGAAAGCGAGCCCCAATCGCTCTATATGGGCGATACGGTGCTGACCTGGTGGGCGGATGACTGCACGAACGGCATGAGGTTCTCCTTCCGCTTCTCTGATGGGCCGGAGAATGTCGACTGGCATCCTTTGTCCGGGATGATGACCGGCAAGAACGGCGACGTGGTCTTCCTGACCGTCATCGCCATCAACGATGCCGAAGAAGTCGAGGATCCGAGGGAGGCCCGCCGGTCCAGGGTTCCGTTTTCCCAGATGTCACCCACACAGCAGTCGCAGATAAAGTGCAGGCTGGATACCAATTTCCAACGTTGGGTTTCGGAGCACGGGGCGGCGATCCTAATCGACAAGGGGGTCTCGGACCTTCCGGAACCATCCAGAACGCCGCAGGCATATGCCGAGGATTTCGTGCGCCTGTTTTGCGGCGTCGAGAGCCGTGCCGAGATGGGCCACGACACACAGCAGGGATTCATGGCCAGGGATGCCTGGCGGGAAATCATGCGTCTCTATCTCGATTCACTCGACTGAGAGCCAGCCGGAGATCTCGCAGCTCAATCCCATCCGCCCGCACCTTCTTGCAGAAGCGCACAGACAGATAGAGAGCGAACAGGAACTGCAGCGGCATCAGGACGGTCGGCGTGACCGACACCAGCCACAGCCACCCGAGGACACCCACCGAAAGAGCGGTTGCTGCGGCCATACCGGTGAACCAGATCTCACGCGGCATCGTTCGCATGACCGAGGCATACATGGCCATTAGAGCAAGCCAGATCCAGATGAGCGGGTCAGTCATTTCAAGTTCATTCCTGTTGAAGACTCACCGAAGGGCGAGGGGAGGGGTGCTGCATCAGGCGGAATTCCTGATAAGCAAATGAACGGCCTTCGTGTCGATGCGGCTTTTGATTTGCTGCATGTAGGTCTTGTCGAAGCGCGTCACGCTGTAACCTGGGATCTCGCCGTATGTCGTCCGGGAGAAATCTGTCTCGGCGATGACCATGACAACCCGGGGGGCGTCACGACCAACTGCTGAAGCCATCCAGTCTCGCAACTGGAGGTGACGCTCAATACCAAATGGATGGCCGTTGTAGTCCGAAAAGTTCCGGTCATACGGCGGGTCCAGGAACACGACATCTCCGCCGGCCGGCTGATGCCGCCCCAGAAGCTCCGAGAAGTCGCAGCAGTAGAAGGACGTATCGCTCAGTCTGGCCACCATGCGCGGGCCGCGGGCACTGGCCAGCTTGTTCAGGATATCCCGTCCGTTGCCCGTCCGCCCGCAATAGGCCACGCATTCTCCACCGGACCGTGTGGGCTTGAAGAGACCGGCATAAGCATACTCCCTGACGAACCAGAACGCAGCGGCCCGCCACGCAGGCGTCAGGCCCGGCAGACGCAGGCTGTTTCGCACGGCCGTGAAATACCCGCCCAGGATCCCGGTCGTCTCGACCTCTTCCCGCGACGTCTCACCAATCCCGTTCCTGAGCATCCACCCGCGCTTGCGGTCCAGATAGGCCTGAATGGACTGGGTCAGCCCCTCTGCGGTCAGACCCTCCAGAGCATCGCCCGCCTCACGGGATATCCTGCGCCACCCATCAGGCCAGCCGCCGTCCGCCAGAGCGTTCCTGAACCCCGCCAGCTCCGCAAACACGCCGGCGAACATGGCGTCAGACGTCGAGAGGAACCGATAGATGTCGATGAGCTCAGGTATGCGGTCGGAGGCAAATGACCTTGTTCCCACCGGCAGGTTCCACAGCACAGCGCCTCCCCCAACGAAAGGCTCGAAATACCGCCTCGGCGTTCCAAGCTCGTTCATGATGACCGGGAGCTCTGAGTACTTACCGCCTGCCCATTTTATGAACGAGCGCAGATGGGGTTCCGGCATCGGGTGAATTCCATGACGTTGCGCGGAATTCTACCATGTCACCCCAAGGCGTTCTCAAGACATTCCTTACGATGGTCTTTCAAGACTTATCCACAGGCAGAGGTAACACTGCGTTGGAAGCCTCATTGCGATATCAAAACCCTCCAAGGTGTAGTTAGTTCGCATACAAGGTGTAGTTAGTTGCGCGAAAAAACCGTTGCGTCGCAAAGGAAAAACGTCGCACGAAATATAGAAAAGAGCCAGCACAAGGCTGGCGCACGGGGGTTGTACAATTTTCCGGACCGTTATCCACAGCTTCCACCGCGCTGGTGCCAGCTGTGTGGCCTTCGGCCACGGGCCTCCGGCCCCTTGCCATCGGAAGGGAAAAGGGGGATGTGGGGTCGACCCCACACGGAGAGATTCTTGGTCTGGTCATGAGCATCCGAGCTGGTCTATGAACGTTCTGTCAAAACGTCTCGATGGTCTGGGGTGTAGCCGTGCCAAGTCCAAAACCTGTCTCCAGGCCCGTCGGAAAGGCATCGTCGGGCCGCGGCCGCAAGACGCAGGCTTTCCAGCCGAACGGAATCGAGCAGCCTGTCCTGCGCAAGGCGCGTGAGATTGTCCTGGCACGCGAGGACGGCGACCTTCACCTGGTGGACCGCAAGCTCTGGAACTATCTTCTGGCGACCATTTATGGCGTGCCACCCTCCGGCGGGAACATCTACCGGATCCGCGTCGGGCATCTGATGTCACTGATGGCGCATACGTCGGTCGCCCGGCTTCATGAGAGCCTGGAGAGGCTGGCGCGGGCGCGTCTGACCATCGACTACACCGACGAATCCGGCCTGACGAACACGGTCCGGGGGCATTACCTCAGCTATCACATGACCCATGCCGAGCAGGAGATGCTGACCTTTTCGTTCGACAGCATCGTCCTGTCCCTGCTGTATGACCCGCGGGTCTTCGCCTCCCTGTCGGTTTCTTCCATCCAGAAGTTCCGCTCCAGCTACGCACTGCGCCTGTATGAGATTTTGTCCCTATTCGTGCATCGCCGCTATCCGGCATGGGAAATCGGATTCCAGGAGTTGCAGTCCCGCCTGGATATTCCTGACGGCTGCATGCGCCTGGACAACCTGAAGCGCCGCGTCATCGACCCCGCCCTGAGAGAGATCCATGATTTCAGCCTGCTGAAGGTCTCGGTGAAATACGTCAAGGAAAGCTCGAGCCGCAAAATCATCGGTATGGTTTTCCGGGTCAGTCAACAGACGACCGCTGCTCGTCAGCAGGGTCTTCTCCTTACGGAGCCGGAACCGCATGGCAGGCCAGAGACTACCGGGACAAAGACCGGGGCGACTCCCGGGACGGCGCGCAACAGGCTAGTCCTGTCGGAGAAGGCGCTTGCGGAAGCAACGGTCGTCATGATGGGAGATGCGGAGGCTGCAAGGAAGCTGGGGAAAAAGTGGAGCCATGAGAACAGGGGGCTGCCCATCCGCGACGCTGATGATGCATTCCTCAGCTGGCTGATGATTCAGCACGCCCCTGATGCCGGCCCTGTGATATCCGAAGGGCCGGCATCAGGGGCCGACGACGTGATGGGGCTGCTGCTGATGGAGTGGAACGGCCAGAAGAGGGGCGAGGCTGCATGAGTGCCGTCATTGCACGGCGTCTCGAGCGCCGGATGCAGGACATAGCCATCAGTCACGAGACCATGTCGAAGTGCGCAGCCAGCCTGCGTGGTCAGCAGGGCGTGTTCCTGACACCTGAACTGTGGCTTCAGTCCCTCGTCAGCGAGTGGAAGACCGACCAGATTGCGTCAGGAGGCCTGCCAGATGACCCCGACACCGACTTCCTGTCCTGGCTCACTCTCAGGTGTCAGACCCCATTCTACGTGTCCCCAAGAGCGGTCAGGAAGGCTGTTGTCACGCACGGGCCGGCCCTGACAAACGAGTTCGTATCGGTGCGCTGGAAGCAGGAAGTGGCGTGGGCCCATATGATGCGTGCGTCTGACAACACGCGCATCATCTTCCTGGCCGCCACCTGGCTCAGGTCGGCACAGCTCAACCCGGCAAAATCCTTTCTGGAAATGCTGGATATCTTCTCGCGCCTCAACGACCCTGCCTACCGGAAGTCGCCGAACCTCAATCTTTCGGTCGACGAGATCTTCGGATCCCGCACGCAGGGAGAATGGCGCCCGGTCTGGATCCGTCATGCCGAGCAGTGCTTCGGAAAGGCTGCGAGCGCCCTGCGGCTGACTCCTGCCTATCTCGACATGGTTAAGGAGAGCCGGGACCAGGGGCTGGAAATGATCCGGCGCAAGTCGGGAGAGCAGCATGCCGAGCGCATTGCGCAGCTTCGTCTGGCACGGTCATACATGACCTGGCGCAAGGCCGCCCTGTTGGGTCTTTCCTCGAACGACCTGCTTCAGACACGCGACGATTTCCTCGACTGCATCCGCGATGGGCGGCTCATGCCGGAAGCCGCCCCGCTGATGCAGTTCGTTCGCTTTATCGGCGAGAGGCATAGCCGGGACAGAGGCGAATGGCTGCCTGAGGACGACTGGTGTTCCCCGGACTGGCGCGATGGCCTGCCGGAGGAATTGAGGCAAATGGCCAGTCCCCGAAGTGTGGTCTTCCGTCGGTGGGTCGAAAGCCTGGCCGGGCGGCCCGTCCGCAATCATGGAATCGACCTCGGCGTATTCCTCCATTCTGCGCGGGGCCGCGCCGGGCTGGACTAACCCGGCGGCTGAACGTGGACCTGTACGGATCCGGTCGCGGTTGCCGACGACGTGTGCAGCATGTCCAGAATTCTGCGCCCCAGAGCGTCCACGACCGGCTGAAGCGTCGAGGGCGGGATGATCCCCGTGTAGAGAAGCGCCGCTCCCACGAGGATTGCGAAGGCAGCGGCCGTGACCACAGCTTCCATGAACCATACCGCGGCTATGAAGGGCAGGCCGGCGACCCGGATAACGCGGGCAAGCCGAAGTGGCACCATGACCAAGAATTCCATGTTCTCTCCTGTTTGACCGATCTGGGTCCGGACCGCAAAATCTCGGCAATCAGCAGGTGAAAGACTACATCAGGAAACCGAACGTAGCCACATACTCTTTCTTTAGCGGAGGCATGGAGTGGGTGAAACCTTTTCGCCGTATGCTGCCCCCTGGTCTATGCTGCGCGGAAACAGGAGCAAGACCTTATGGCAATGAGACCGACCATCACGACTCCCGGCAATGCAAACACTGACGCAGTCGGCACGGGCAACAACAACGCCATGGACCGTCGGCAGGAAATCGTTGAGACGGGTGAGGCGATCCTCGGACAGATGATGGAAGCGTACGGTCGGATGAAAGACTTGGCCGATGGCGATGCAGTCGAGGATGAAGCCGAGACTGCGTTTCAGGCCGCGGCGGCCGAGCGTCAGGAGAGGGAGGAACTCGGGCTCGTCGAGGAGGGAGAAGATACGGTCCGCTCCATCTATGCCGGCCCCGTGACAAGCGAGATGCCACCCCGCCGTGCGATAGGCCGGGACGGGGCGAGACAGGATGTGGAAGCACGCACCGCTCCACCCGTGGGCATGCCCGATTTCAAACCACTTCTCAGGGCTCCAGGCTATTCGGCTTCGGGCCCACAGGGGGAGGTGATCCGCAGCCTGGGGCGCACCATATTCCGTTCCGTGGCCTCATTCAGGATTCTTGAGGAACGGTCGCGCGAAGCAGGGGTGGACCCTCTGGGGCAGCTACGCCTGTGTGCAGCACAGGGCACGGTGATTCCTCCCGCCATGCAGAATTTCCTGGATTGGCTCCAGGAAAACGCGTCGCCGATGCATGTCGGGCGAGTGAACTTTGGCGCCCTCGCTCCGAACTATAATCCCCAGATTGTCGGGGCCATGACCGACCACGACACCTATCTGATTGTTCGCGAGACATCCCCGGGGCCGGCCACATACATCTACGCGATGCCTGGTGGCCGGCTCGACATGCGCAATAACCTCGCCACAGCGCCGGACAGACGGGAAGCGGTTGCCCATCAACGCCGACCCCATACCGGACAGACCCGCGCTCAGCCCCGTGAAGCTGCCAGTGTCCCGCCGGCTGAGCCACGACCACCTGGATCGCCTGCCGTGGCCATGACGCAAGGTAAGCAGGGCGGCGGTGAGACGAGCCCCTTGGGTCTGGCTGCCATGAAGGCAATGGGGTTTGCCCTCCGCGGCACGGCCGCTGGCCCGCGCATGGTTCTGGGACGCGACGGCGTGGTTTTCGAAGCCGCCAGCACGACGGGGCCGTTGTCGTTGGCCAAAGAGTTCACCGTCTCAACCATTCGCAATGGCGAGCGAAATGTCCTCGGCCACTTCGACACGTCAGAGGGATTGGAAAAGGCGATGTCAGATTATCGCCCTGAGGCCAGGCAGGAGGCCCCAAATTTCCGCCCTTAAGCGGGGCACGAGCGGAAGACGCCTGGCGGCTCCAGTATTTGCGTGTTATGGTCTTCCCAAAGGCCAGGGAAGCCATCTCATGACAAACAATGCAGAGTCCAGTCCTCGCAATACGCTGACGGCATTCCCGAACGAGCAGGTTCGGAAAAACGTCTATCGCATCCTCCATCTGGTCCTCCAGACATCGGGCGGTCTCAATGCTGGTGAGCTCAAGGTGTCCCCAGGAATGGTGGTGCACAAACTCTGCCAGAATGACGGTGTTCTGGAGCGGGCGGCAGAGGCTGACAGGCAGAACTTTGGCCGCTCCGGCCATGTAGACGCGCACGTCTTCATCCGAAAACTGGATCCGCCTCTCAGGAACGGGAAGACGCTGGCCCAGGCTCTTCTCGAGGTATTCCAGCCCTACGCCCGCGCTGACGAGATTCTGGTCATGATGGTTGGTGAGGACAATGTCGGGGCTCTTGAAGAGAACTCATTCCGGGAAGAATGGGGGATTATGCTCTCAGTCCTCGATGCGCTTTCGCGTCTGAATTAGGGGTAGCGAATGATTGGTTACCTGTGCGGCCGCGTGCAGCGCGTCGCCAACGACCGGGTTATCATCGTGTGCGGCGGTGTCGGGTATCAGGTCAGGGCAACGGCTCTGCTCCTGTCGGCGCTTGTCGTCGGACAGGAAATCGAATGCCTGGTGGAGACCGAGGTCTCGGAGCACGACATCAGCCTGTTTGGGTTCGCGACATCGGATGAGCAGACGCTTTACCGGGCCATGCGTGCCTACGTGAAGGGTGTCGGGTCAAAGAGCGCCATGTCCCTCCTGTCCGGCGGATCCCACAAGCTGGTAGCCCAGGTGATGTCGGGAGATGAGGCGGGCATAGCGAAAAACAAGGGCGTCGGCCCGGCGGTGGCAAAGCGTGTCGTTGCCGAACTCGGGGCGAAGCTTGCCAGTCTGGAACTTGATAGACCAGCCGAGGCTCAGCACCCCGAACGTGTCGGGATTCTGGCGAGCCTGAAGTTCATGAGAATTGCCCCTGAATGGTATGATGTGGTCATGCGCGAGGAGGATGCACTGTCCCTCACTTCCAGCGATTTCTGCGCGCGGGTTGTTGCGCGCATTAAGGCTTCGGAAACAGCTGTTCAGGGAGCCTGAGCCATGACGGTGGTTCCCGGAGGAGACGCATCCGCATCAAACGCCACAACATTCGTGAGAGCGGGCTCGAGCCGGTCCGCACTGGCGGGGTATCTTGCCCACGCGGGGAATGAATGCGTCCAGCTGGTTCTGGCCCGGGGATGGTCGGGTGCGTATCGGGTCGAGGTCTATCGGCAGAGCATCCTCGGCCCTATCGTTGCCGCGGTGCCGCATGAGACGATGGCTGAAGCGGCTTCGATGCTCGTTGACATCGTCTGGGCAGAGAACACGGTCTACTGCTGGTGTGAGGATCCTGCACTGGAGGAGGCCGTTCTGGAGGCCGGCCCATCTCGCATAGGCCGGCGGTGGACTGTTTCTCACGAGCTGACTGAAGTGGAAGGTGGACCTGTCGGCGATGCGGAGATCCGGAAGGCCCTGGCAGGGCATGTCCCGGCCCATCTCGCGGAGCATGCGGCCCATGTCATGTTCGCAACAGACGCTGACTTTGAAATTCCGCTTGGCGCGGCTGTGGGATTCACCATCTCAACGAAAGACGCGGGTCATGAGTGTCACGTCACTTACGGAGGCAAGACCGTTTGTCTGTTCGGTCGGACAACTGACGCGCTGACGCGGCGGGACGTCTCGACCGTGGAGGATGCAGCGCCTATTCTGACCAGCCATGTCTATGCGGACGCGAGAGTTCGCGGCGCGGCGGATCCTGTCTTTGTTTCGACATACCATTTCACCGCGCCCCCTGGACTTTGGAAAGTACTGTCCAAATTCGGCAATCGGGACATCCTTGGGGGCGTATCCAAAGACCAGTAGAGAAAAAGGCTGGTTTTTTTGTTGCCGGGGAGCTTATCCCGCAGTGTATCATCACACTTGAATTCAAGGGTTGGGTCATAACCGGCGTCAGAGGGTTGCGCATGTCCAAAGGCAAACTGATTATCTGCTGCGGCGGCACACTGCTGATTGCATGCGGCATCCTGTCGTCCTCGCAGGCCAGAGCGGGCGGCTTTGTCCTGGTCCAGGCACCTCCGGCAGTCCCGACCGCCGCGCCAGCCCCGCCGAAAGGCGCTGTAGACGTTGATGCGGCCTATGTTCCGCCAGGCTCGCCTGCGCCCGAGCGCAATCTTGGCGCCAATGACTGGGGCGCCGACGTTCCACTGGACTTCGCGGCGCGGTCGATTCTGCCGGATGGCTTCCTGGCGCGCGTCGACCAGAGCGTCCCTGCCGGGACGGTTGTGACCTGGCACGGTCCCGGCAAATGGCAGGATGTCCTGGGGCGGGCCATTGCCAGTCAGGGTCTGGCCTGGAGTCAGGCGGGGCAACTCATCAGCATCTACAAGCCGGGGGCGGGCACGCCAGCTGTCACCGTGCCCGTCGTGCCGGTCGCGGCGCATCCCGGGGTGCCGCAGTCGGGTGGTATCGTACCGTCCGCGCCAAATGTCCCATATGGCGTCCCGCCTGTGGCAGTCCCGGCCGCCCCTGAAAACGGGGCCCTTCCTGGCGGGGCTTATGTCGATGATGTGCCGAGACCTATCCAGAGGTCGGTCTCGCTTAATCCCCATGGGTCAAACCGCCACTCGCCAACGGAGATTTATGGCCCTGCGGATGGCGGCACAGGAATGTGGTATGCGCCGAAGGGGCAGACCCTGGCGGCGGTTCTTGCGGCCTGGGCGGACCAGAGCGGATGGAGCTTCAAGTACGAAGCGGTTGGTATTGCATACAGGCTCGATGCGCCGCTTGCCCTGCAGGGAAGTTTCACTGACGCGGTGAGTTCCCTGGTCTACTCGATTGCCGCCGAACCCCGCCCGACGGTGGTCTTCCACACCAAGAACAAGATGCTGGTCCTGAAGGCGGACCAGGGATGACGATGATGGGGTGATCCGGACTCACCCCAAGGTTGGCGGCGTTCACAGAGAGCACGGAATCAGGGGGAGGAGGCTTGGCCTGCCCCCCTTTTTGCTTTCAGGGGAAAGACGTATCAGCAAAAAACCTTGCAAGACCGAATTTCGAAATGGGAATATGGTAGAAACGCCATTGTGGAACCAGACACACCATGAAAAACTCGCTCCGGATCGTCAAGCGTGCAACTCTCCTGTCCGCTCTTGCCGGGATGACCTTTCTCTCGGCCTGTGACGAGACAACGATTGGCCAGTCAAGAC
>Ga0157365_10000054_pt1 | contig 57264 bp, 57 predicted proteins | sample AttsexASBM3_FD_111478 | JGI IMG/M metagenome (GOLD analysis project Ga0157365, IMG submission 111478) | Fungus gardens microbial communities from leaf cutter ant in Ribeirão Preto, State of São Paulo, Brazil - Atta sexdens ASBM3 | ecosystem: Host-associated > Fungi > Mycelium > Unclassified ...
CGGGAATGCCTTCGCGCCTCAGATCGTGAAAGCGATGCTCGATACCTCTCTCATTGAGCCACGCGCGCGCCTTACGCACCGTCGAGCAGGTCGGGATACCGTGTATGACAGGAATCACTCCCATTCTAATATTTTTTCCGCCGTAGGCAATTGATTTTCCTGCAGAAAATCCTCATTCCGGCGCTCGAAACCGAGCCTCGGGCCGTCAAAAAGTTATCCTTTTGATCTTTTTGCCTTTTCTTGAAATTTCGGCGCAGAAAAAATTCTGTGAACTATCGGCATCTATCGGCCATTTCGAGGCTGCTTTGAACGGTGGGCGCCTCATCTAGCCTCACAAGAAAGAACCGTCAAAAGCGCCAAAGTCTATACCCTACTCTCGGTTCTGGGCTGGCGCGTCGCTGTCTTCGCGAGAGCGACGTAGTGGAGGCAGCCAGGATCTGTGCGCCCCTCCGCCGCCCCGCCGAATTTTAGTTAGAGACGCATTCATATTTCGATTGCAAGCTTTATGGCATTTATGTAGTTTGAGGAATGCTCGAACTCAAAGACATTGCAGACATCTATTCCGGCATGGCGGTTCAGGAAGGCGACGGGTCCGCCCGCTTCGTACGCCTGTCCGACCTGTCGGATCTGAGGTCCGGCCGGCCGCTCCAGCTCGCCGCCGGAGAGGCGCCCGCAGTTGCACGAGCATTGCCGATAGCAGACGGCGACTTAATTGTCGGCGCACGCGGCCCGGCAACGGATGTGTGCTTAGCCAATTACTCTCTGTTTGGCGCTTTTATTTCGCTCGATCTTTACTTGGTGCGCCCCAACACATCGAAGGTAGACCCAGGGTACCTCGCGGCTTTTCTTGACCTTCCTGGAACGCAAGCTGCGTTAGCTGGAGGCAAGCAGGGCAGCGGCCTTGCTCGGCTTCCTAAAGAAGCGCTCGACAAGCTTGTCGTTCCGCTCCCGCCAATGCCTGCGCAGCGATCAATCGCCGAGTTAGCTCAGTCTTTTCGCGACGAAGCGGAGCTGCTGCAGCGGCTTGCCACTCTCAATTCCATCCTTGGTCGTGAGTCCCTCGCGCGTGCCATTCGCGCTGCTGCCACGAGCCCGTATTCACAGGAGATTCTATGACCACTCTTCAACAAGACGACATTCTCGCAGCGGTGTGGCGTGCCTGCGATACCTTTCGCGGGGCAATCGATGCGTCCGGCTACAAGGACTATATCCTTACTGCCTTGTTTCTGAAGTACATCAGCGACGTGCGCCGCAAGCATGTGGAAGAGTTTCGTCGCGAATACGGCGGTGACGAGCTTCGCATTCAGCGCCGCCTTGATCGTGAGCGCTTCAAGCTGCCCACCGTGGAGCTGAAAAACACCAAGACGAACGAAGTTGAGGAGAGCTTCATAGGCGATTTCTACAGCCTTTATGAGCGGCGCACCCGCGACAACATCGGAGAGCTGATCAACATCGTCCTCGACGCGATTGAAAAGGCGAACGAAGGCAAGCTAGGCGGGCTGTTCCGCGCCATTGACTTCAACTCCGAGACGAATCTTGGCCAGACGAAGGATCGTAACCGCCGGCTGAAAACGCTCCTAGAGGACTTCGCAAAGCCCGGCCTCGATCTTTCAGATACCTCTGAAGACATTCTCGGCGATGCCTATATCTTTCTGATCGAGCGCTTCGCCTCAGATGCTGGCAAGAAGGCAGGTGAGTTCTTCACGCCCCGCAAGGTCTCAGAAGTGGTCGCCAAGCTCGCGAACCCGAAATCCGGGGAACGTATCTGCGATCCGGCTTGCGGTTCTGGCTCGCTGTTGCTGCGCGCCAGCGAGGAAGTCGGCGACGGCAATTTTCAACTTTTCGGTCAGGAATCGAACGGTCAAACGCGCTCTTTGGCGCGGCTGAACATGTTGCTGCACAAGCAGGATGGCGCGCGGATTGACTGGTGCGACACGCTCAATTCGCCTACCCTGATCGAGAGCGACCACCTGATGCGTTTTGACGTGGTGGTCGCCAATCCGCCCTTCAGCCTCGATAAGTGGTGGGGCAACAATGATTCCGAAGGCAAGCCGCTGCCAGACCCCTATAAGCGGTTCACGCCACATATGCCGCCCAAGAGCCGGGGCGACTACGCCTTTATTCTTCACATGTTGGCTATCACTCGTCCCGATGTCGGCCGCATGGCTGTAGTCGCGCCGCATGGCGTTCTGTTTCGCTCGGGCACCGAAGGGAAAATCCGCGAGAAGCTGATCCGCGACAACAGCCTTGATGCGGTCATCGGTCTTCCAGGCCAACTCTTCCCGACCACGGGTATTCCCGTCTGCATCATGGTCTTCGACCGGTCGCGCGAGGCCAATGGCTTGCGGGCGCATGAGCGAGACATTCTTTTCATTGATGCAAGCCGTGACTTTGATCCGGGCAAGAAACAGAACCGCCTGCGAGACGAGGATGTATCCAAGATCATCAATACCTACCGTAGTCGAATTGAACGCGAGCGCTACTCTCACAAGGCGACGTTTGAGGAAATCGAGGAGAACGGCTTCAACCTCAACATTCCGCGCTATGTCGATACGTTCGAGCCTGAGCCTGAAATCGACCTCCAGGCGGTGCAGAACGAAATCCGCGATCTCGAACAGCAGCTCGCGCAGACGCGTGAGAAAATGAACTTCTACCTCAAGGAGCTTGGCATTGATGTCTGAGGCTCCCTCTCGTTCCGGTGCCCGTCGAGGCCGCACGCTCAAGCTCTATCTCGTTGATGGCACGCCATCGGGCGTGATCACCGCGGAACTTGGCGTTTCGTCGGTGCGGGCGGCTGTGGCCTCTCGTACGGCGTTACCCGAACTTATCCGCAGAGAAGAAGCTACCCGCACGGGCGTCTATTTGCTCGTTGGGCCGGACCCGGATTTGCCGGGCCGTCAGCTTGTCTATGTCGGCGAAGGCGATCAGGTGCGCACGCGCCTTGCCTATCACGATGCAGATGAGGCGAAAGAGTTCTTCACCCGCGCCGTGCTGATAGTCTCGAAAGACGAAAACCTCACGAAGGCGCACGGTCGTTATCTGGAAAGCCGGATCATCGCCGCCATTCGCAACGCGGGTCGAGCAAAACTGGTCAACGGCACGGAGCCGCCATTTCGCGGGCTACCCGAGGCCGAAATCGCCGATATGGAGCGGGTGCTCGACGAGATCGAAATCCTGTTGCCAGTTCTGGGGTTCGACGTCTTGCGCCCTGCGGGGCACGAGGCAGGCGCACAGGATAGAACACCCACGACGGCAACGCCCCCTTATGCACCGTCGGCAGATGGCGAGGCGCTGTTCATGTTCTCAGAAGCGGGGACTGCTGCAAGTGCGCGCGAGGCAGGCGATGAGTTTGTCGTCTTGGCCGGGTCCATAGCGAAGCGGCAGGAAGTGCCAAGTTGCGATGATGGCCTGAAGCGTCGCAGGCAGCAGCTCATTGCAGAAGGCGTTCTGGTGCCGGGTGACGACGACCGGTTCTTGCGTTTCACCGCCGACACCCCATTCGACACGCCGTCGGGCGCTGCCCGTGTCGTTTACGGCGGCAACGTCAGCGGCCCTCGTTACTGGAAGCATGCGACAACCGGCCAAACCTATGGCGAGTGGCGTAAGCAGCGCATTGGCGCAGAGGGTGCAGCATGAGTACTGCTCCCGAAGAAATCGAAGCGGAAAACCCCAGCGCGTATCCGCCCAGCATTCAGGCAGGGATACCGGCGCTTGGTGAGACGCCGAAGGGCTGGAGCCGTTACCGCCTTGGCGAATTGTTGCACAAGGTCGAGCGGCCCGCGAAGCTGGTCGATACTGAAACCTATCAGCTTGTAACCGCCAGGCGGAACCGGGGCGGTATCGTCGCGCGCGAAGTCCTGCGCGGGAATCAGATCAGGACGAAGACGCAGTTCTATGTCGAAGCCGGCGATTTCCTGATCTCAAATCGACAAATCTCGCACGGTGCCTGTGGAATTGTACCTGAAAGCCTCAACAGGGCCGTCGTGTCGAACGAGTACACTGCGTTTCACACGTCTCATGCTCTCGATCCAGCGTTCCTCAACGCCTTGTCTCATTCCATCTATTTTCAACAGACGTGCTTTCATTCGAGCATTGGCGTCCATGTCGAGAAGCTGGTATTCCGACTGGAAGATTGGATGGGCTGGGGGTTCGATATTCCGCCCCTTCATGAACAGAAACGTATAGTGGCCGTGCTCAATGCCTGGGATCAGGCAATAGACCAGACCGAACGCCTCATCACTGCGACGAAGCAGGCCTACCACAGCAAGCTGAACGGATTCACCAGCGCCACTAATGTGCCTATGCAGCGACTCGATGAAGTAACCCGTGTCAACCTGCGATCTTTGCCATCAAAGACGGACCCGGATTTTGAGTTTGACTATTTTGACATTGCTGCGGCTGACGATGGCACCGACGAGGAGCTTTCCGGCCGGATTACGTTCAAGTCAGCACCCTCGCGCGCAAGGAGGCAGGTGCTAAAGGAAGGGGTCGTGTACTCGACCGTCCGGCCTTTGTTGCGAAGGCTATTCATAGCAAAGAACCGGTCGGACGCGGTCTACTCGACTGGCTATTCAATACTTGAACCTCTCGAAACATGTTCGGTCTCTTACCTCCGGCACATCCTAGTCAGCTCGGTGGTTGAGAGGCAGATATATGCCCGCCTAACTGGCTCAGGATATCCCGCGATTAGCGAGAACGACCTTGCGGAGATACAAGTTCCGCTGCCGGAGATGGGCAGTCAGTCGCTGATTGCCGGGGAACTGAATGAGATAGAACGGCAACATTCGCTGTACGTCCGATACGCAAATGCTCTGCGCACACAAAAGCGCGGCCTGATGCAGAAGCTGCTGACCGGCGAACGGCAACTGGATGGACGCTTCGATGACTTCGCACCGGCAGTTCGAACAGCCGCAGGAGGTGTCGCATGACTAAAAAGACCCACACAGTCTCTATTCGCCTTCTCCGTGACGGCAAACAACCCGCAGATAGTGTGCGTGCTGGAGTCGATCTTTCGGTATGGGCCAAGCTGGAAGATGCGCAAATCGCGCTCGACACCATTGGCGGCGGTGCGCCCAAGTGGGCGAATTTCCTAGACCTGACGGTGGTGGAAAAGACCAAACTCAACAACTCTACCGCTTATGGCCTCGTTTTCTTGCAAGCGTCGGGTCGCTGGTTTGCCGTCTCTTTTGGACTTGGGCATGTGAAGCTCGATCCAGATGCCTTTGAGCAGGATTTCGGTCTGCGGGTGGTGTTGAATACGGTTGATCCCGATAAACTGCGCAGCGCGGACATCCGCACACCAGACGAGAACACAACATCGCGCCGCACCCAAACGGCGCGCCGGTCCGACCAGACTGCTTTCAGCATCGACATCGAGCGCGACATCGTGCGCGGTTTGGCCGGCGAGCCCAAAGATGCAGCCTTCGCCACGCGTGTAGCCGGAAGCGATGGCTTGACGCTGACCAAAGAAATGGACGTTGCCGACTTGCCGCTGGTGTGTGCCGATGCCTTCGCGGCCTTCGGCAAGACAGACTACAAAACCAATTTCGCTTGGATCGACCAGATCAAGCATGTGCGTGATAAGGCGCTTATCGACCAGCTCGACACCGAGCTGGTCGCGGCTTTGCACACCTGCCTAACGGCTGCGATCCCGGATACTTTGCATCTCGCATATCCCGTGATCTACGATCCCGAAAAGGCGCGGCATATCCGCTACAAGGGGTTCAGCAGCACGAACGTCCACACCGACCTCGAAATCGGGGGATATGTTGCGGACCTGAAGGAGAAAGCCGTTGCCGCCTACCTTCCCGAGCATCTGTCTGGACATAAGGTCCATGAGTGCAACGATCTCGGCAAAGACGACGGGCAAAGCTGGCGCATCAAGGAATGCCTCGTTTTCGAGACCGATTTCAACGGCGAGAAGTACGTTCTCTCGGCAGACCGCTGGTATCGGATTGATACGAGCCTAGCGACCGAGGTTACGAATTTCTTTGCTGCTGTGACCCTCTACGTCATGCCAGCGGCACAGGCCGATGACAACGAGGAGAAATACAATAATCGCGTGGCGACAGCCGGGCATGACATGCTCTGCCTCGACCGGAAGCTGGTGAAGCCAACAGGTGCGTCACACGCTATAGAGGCATGCGATTTTCTCAGCAATGCCGGGGCGATGATCCATGTGAAGGATCAGACTTCATCATCGCGTCTCAGCCACCTATTCAATCAGGGTACAGTTTCGGCCCGCGTCATGAAAATGGATGGCGCTTTTCGTGACTTGCTGCGAACGCAGATCGCCGCGCAGGAGGCCATGCTTGGGCTGACGGGCTATCAGGGCCTCGTTGTCAGCTCTGCTGGCCCGTATAGCGAAGCAGCACACCTCATCGTTTATGCGGTATTGTGCAGCGGTACAGGTACAGGCGCAAACCGGTTGCCATTCTTTAGCCTTGTGACCTTCCGGCAAGCTGCGAATGAGTTGCGCGCGCTTGGCTACAAGTGCGCGTTTGCTTGGATCGCCAAGCCCGCACCGACTACCACCAAGGCGAAGCGTAAGCCTAAGAAAGCAGTGGCAGCATGACTGTTAAACTCCTCGGTTTTGACCAGGCACTGCACAAAGCCGACAACACCTACGGCAAAAAGCACCTCCTGCTTGGCAACGGCTTCAGCATCGCCTGCAAACCGGACATCTTTGCCTACGGGTCTCTATTTGAAGAGGCGAAGAAGACTATGTCCAAGGAGCTGGTTGCCATCTTTGCAGCGATGGGCACCCAGGACTTTGAGGAGGTAATTCGCGCGCTTCAGCACGCCGCTGCAATTGTCAGTGTGTATCGGCCTAAATTCGTAACGACGAAGGCCCTACTGTTGGCCGATGCCGAGAAGCTCAAGACCGATCTTATCCAGGCGGTTGCCGGCCGTCATCCGGCCCGGCCAAACGATATCTCCGATGAGCGCTATGCCGCTTGCCGGACATTTCTCTCAAACTTCGTGGGCGAGAGAGCGAACGGCAAAATCTACACGATGAACTACGACCTGCTGCTCTATTGGGCGCTGATGCACGAAGAAGAGGATGTGTTAGCGCGCATTGCGCTGACCCACGATGATGGCTTCCGAAAAGATCAAGAGGACTACGACGCGCCCTATGTCGAATGGCAGGGAGAAGGAGCCGCGCATGGCCAAAACATCCACTATCTGCACGGCGCGCTTCACCTGTTCGATGCCGGTCACCAACTTCAGAAGTACACGTGGGTGAACACCGGCAAGGCGCTGGTTGATCAAGCGAATGAAGCTCTCAAGAAAAACCTATTCCCTGTGTTTGTGGCGGAAGGCGACAGCAAGAGCAAGCTGACCAAGATTCAGCACAGTGCCTACCTGCACCACAATTTCAAAAGCTTCGCTGGCGTGTGTCAGACGAAGTCGAGGGAAGGCACGGCTCTTTTTGTCTATGGCCACTCATTCGCGAAGAATGACGCACACGTGCTGGACATGATTGGGTATGGAAAGATTGCTCACCTGTTTGTCAGTCTTTATGGCGATCCGGCCAGCAAGACCAACCAGAAAATCCGCGCCAATGTTGATCACATCGTCGGGCTGCGACCGCCGTCTTACCCCGCACTGAAGGTCGATTATTTTGACGCGGCTTCCGCTAAGGTTTGGGGGTAGAACATGAGCCGGTCCCCCGAGTTCACAACATCCGAGGCGGGTGGCGCGCAGCTTCAGGCACTGAACACGCTGATCAATTGTGGCTGGCGCTATGTTACAAAGGCTGAGACCGACCAGTGGCGTGACGGCCGGCGAACTCTACCGTTCCTGGAAACGCAGACGAGAGCTGACCTGGCGCGCATCAATCGTATTCAGCTTGATGGTCGGGCGCACTCGTTCTCAGAAGCCAATATCGATGCTGCCATTCGCCGCCTGAGCGACAGGATTCCGGAAGGCGTCGTCCGCGCCAATGAGCGTATGACCGACGACCTGTTTCTCGGAATCGCCCTGCCGCAATCCATTGGCGCGACATCCCGCGAATGGCCCTTCAAGTTCATCGACTGGTCCGACTGGCGCGCTAACACATTTCAGGTCGCCGCCGAATATACGGTCAGTGAGCCGGGTGGGCCGACGATCCGCGTTGACCTTGTACTGTTCGTCAATGGCATCCCGCTTGGCGTGATCGAGGTCAAAGCCTCTCACGTCTCCTCCGATCAGGGCGTGGGCCAGCAGATTCGCAACCAGAAGGCAGGAGAAGGCGTGCCAACGCTCTTCTACTCGGCACAGTTGCTGCTTTCGGCGAACAGCCATGACCCGCGTTATGGCACTGTCGGCACGCCGCGCAAGCTATGGAGCGCCTGGAAAGAGCGAGAAGACCCTGCCGATTTCGCCGTACAAGTCGTGAACCGGCCCCTCGACACAGTTGAGGGCAAGCGGGTGGCTCTGGATTTTGCCTCATACATGCAAGGTCACAACGGGTTGATGGAGAACCATCGCTTCGTCACGCCGCTGGACGAAACGATTGTGGGGCTTTGCCGTCCTGAACGGTTCATGCGGCTCGTCCGCCGCTACATGCTGTTCGACGGCCCCCATAAGAAGGTTGCGCGCTATCAACAAGTGACGACAGTCGAGACCCTGCTGAAACGGATGGAGGAACGCGACGCTGCTGGGCGACGTGAGGGGGGCGTCGTCTGGCACACACAAGGGTCCGGCAAAAGCCTAACCATGGTCATGCTGGCGAAGTCCATCGTCATGGTACACCCACAGGCGCGCATCGTCATCGTGACGGATCGGACTGATCTCGATGAACAGATTACCAAGACTTTCCGCGCAACGGGTCAGGAACCAAAGCGGGCAGCGACAGGTGAGCATCTGCTAACTCTGATTGAGGAAATGACGCCGATTGTCACCACGCTCATCCACAAATTTCGGGCAGGTTTGAACAAACGACGGGTCGTCGATAGCTCGTCCGATATTTTCGTCCTGGTCGACGAGAGTCACCGCAGCCAATACGGTAACCTCGACAGCCTGCACGCCCGCATGCGCGAGGTGTTGCCCAACGCCTGTTTCATCGCTTTTACCGGCACTCCGATCGCCAAGAAGGAAAAGAGCACTTTCGCGAAATTCGGCGATCTTGTTCAGCCCTCTTATTCCATGCGTGATGCTGTCGCCGACAAAGCTGTCGTACCGCTGCTCTATGAAGGGCGGGAAGTCATCACCGACGTCGACGATGCGCAAATCGACCGCTGGTTTGAGGTCCACACGCGCGGTCTCTCAGACGACCAGCGCGCTGACCTGAAACGCAAAATGAGCCGTGCACGTGAAATCGAAGGAGTCGATTCCAGGCTTCAGTCGATCGCGTTCGATGTTGGCCAACATTTCTCGACGAACTTCAAAGGAACAGGGCTTAAGGGGCAGCTCGCGGCATCATCGAAGCGAGCGGCCATTCTCCTCAAGAAGCTCTTCGACGAATTCGGTGTCGTTGCCACCGAGGTTGTGATCTCCGCTCCGGAAATGCGCGAGAGCGAAGACGAGGTTGACGAGGCCGACGACGATCTTGTGCGCACCTTCTGGCGCAAAATGATGGAGCGCTACGGTGGCGAGGATGCCTATAATCGTACAATTGTCGAGCAGTTCAAAGGCCCAGACGAACCCGACATCATTATTGTCGTCGACAAGTTGCTCACCGGCTTCGATGCACCCCGCAACACGGTACTCTATATTGCTCGCCGCTTGAAGGAGCACGGCCTGCTTCAAGCTATCGCAAGGGTCAACCGCGTCTTCGACGAAGACGGCGCGCCAGATAAGCCCTTCGGCTTCATTATCGACTATACGGGCGTCCTCAAGAATCTAGGCGCGGCACTTGCCAGTTACGACGCGTTACAGGGCTTTACTCAGGAGGATATCGCCAACAGTGTGATTGCCATCAGAGACGAGGCAAACAGGGTGCCAGGCGCCCATGCCGCATTGCTGGACGTGTTCAAATCTGTGTCCAACAGTTTCGACGCCGAGGCCTATGCTCGCCTATTGGCAGACGTGGAGATTAGGGCCGAGTTTTACGCTCGCCTCTCAACGTTTTCCCGCGCCTTCACCGTGGCGCTTGCTTCTCCGGAATTTGTCGAGACAACCAAACCGGAGATGCTCAAGCGGTGGAAGAACGATCTTGGCCGGTTCGTTTCGCTGCGCGCCGCGGTCAGCCTTCGCTACGCAGAGCGAGTAGACTGGCGCGACTATGAGAAACGTATCCGCCAGTTGCTGGACCGACACGTCATTGCACGCGACGTAGTCACGCTGGTCGAGCCTCTGAATATCTTCGATGATATAGCGATTGAGAAACGCCAGCTGGAAAAGACGGAAAGCGATGCGTCGGTTGCTGACACGATCGCCCATCAATTGACCCGTTCGATCGAGGAAAAATGGGATGAAGACCCGATTTTCTTCGAAAAGTTCTCCAAGCTCGTTCGCGACACCATCGCCGATTTCCACAAAGGACGCATCAGCGATCTAACTTATCTTTCAACGGTCAAGGAGTTGCGCGACAAGGTTCAATCTCGGCAGGATGAAGCCGATCCGACCCCCGTGCGTCTTCGCGACGATGGTCATGCGCAGGCGTTCTGGGGCTTGGCGAAGCGTAATCTGGAAAAGGCTGGTGCGGGCGACACCGAATTGGCCGCCGATATCGCGCTGGAGATTAGTCGGATTGTGCAAAAGCGCCGCAAAGTCGGCTGGCAATACGATCGTGACGTCGAGAACGTTATTCGGAACGACATCGACGATTTCTTCTTCGAGGAATTGCGCGGCCAGCGTGACATCTTGATTGATCCTGCCATTCTTGATGGAATTGTCGATGATGTTCTGGCATCAGCTCGCGTGCGGCTAGCGCAATGAGGACGATCTTGGCGGGTCGTCCGGCGAGCGAACAGATCGAAATATGCTGGGGTGAGCGCCGCATCATCGCGGAACTCTCTCGCACGGAAAGGCGTGCTCTGCGGATCGACGTTCGACCCACGGGCGAAGTTGCCATTTTTGCACCCGCAGGCGAGGAAATCGACGAAATTCAGAGCCGAGCGCACCGAAAGGGCGCCTGGATATTCGCTCAGATTGACAGGATTGCCCAAAGGCCGAAAGTCACACCGAAACGTAGGTTCATTTCTGGAGAGACGCATCTCCTGCTCGGCCGACAATACCGGCTATCAATCGAGCAGTCGGACGATCCGCACGTCCGACTTGAAGGCGGGCGCCTCGTGATTAGTGCCCGTTCGACCGACGATCAGCCCCATTGCAGGCGGCTCCTTCAGGCATTCTATACCTTGACGGCCCGAGCAGTATTTCGGCAACGGTTCGAGGTTGTGGCAGAGCCATTCGTTCGCAAAGGCCTGAAGCGGCCTCCTCTCGTGATTCGGTCGATGTCAAAGCGGTGGGGGAGCTTCACCCCTGGCGGGCGAGTGGTGCTTAATGTGGATCTAGTGCGTGCCAGTCCACGATTGATTGATTATGTAATTTGTCATGAATTGGCACATGCTTTCTTCCCCAATCACGGTGATGGGTGGCGAGCTCTGCTGGAAACGACCATGCCGGACTGGGAGAAACGTAAGGCTCAGTTGGAAGAGGCGTTGCGATAGACGACGTGCTTCGGCGGAGCTCGTTTGGAAGAAAGCCGACCATTGAGGACGCAAGATCGAATTATAACCATGAAGCAAGCGGCCGGTCCGAAAAATCATATCTGACGAATAATTGCCGCTTTATCGTCAAGTATGATTAAAGACCGAGCGCAATTTCCATCTCATTGCCCACGAAAGCAGCCTCATAAGCGCGCGCCAGCGCGCCAGAGACGCCAACCTGCCTGAAGGCTTCCCGCCATCCGTCTGAAATGCGCTGCGCCATGGTCCGGATGATCTCACGTGCCTCGGCCTCGGGAATCTCAAAAAACGCGCAGGCTTCCAGTGCGAGGTTGATCGACCGATCATGGGCGCCGCCCTCAAGGATCGCCGTCTCTAGATGCGGGTTGCGATCCGGCGCCGGGTTCACGTCGAATACCGGCGACAAGCGCCACTGACCCGCCCCCACATAGAGGAAGCCGTGGTTCTTCAGGTGATCGTCCTTGTTGGACACGAGGATCGTGAAGATCAGTCGCCGGTAGAGTTCGCGGAAATCGGCCACGGGGTCCGATGAATAAGACCGCATGAAATCGACGATCTCGGTATAGGAACCCAGTTCCGCTCCTGTTTTGCCGAGCGCAGTGCGCGCGGAGATGTAGGGAATCCGTGCAGCCCCGCGCCGGTCGAACCGCTGGATCAGCGCAACGGGAAACGGCGTGTCGGCCAATTCCAACCGTGCCTCGGGCGTGCGGATACCGCAGGCTGCCGCCAGGCGCAGCGTCGCGACCTCGACGCGCTCGATCGGCTGCTGATCGTGGACCGAGGTGAACTTTGCCAGCCACAGCACATCGCCGTCCCTGACATTGGCTTTGGGGCGAGCGCCGCCGGAGCCGCCGGCGCCAGCCAGGGCCTGCATCTCCTCGGGCGAGATTTCCTTGCCTTGCTCATAGGCCCGCGCGATCGCCGTGATGGTTTCGAGATCGACCAGACGTGGAACGGCGTCAGCTGCCTCGCCGCGAATAACCTCACCTTTGTCATCCAGAAAGCGCAACGCGCCTTGCCGGCAGGTATCGTCGGAAAGCGTCAGATACTCGAATTCGTTGAGACCATTGCCATAGGCGCGTTCGAGCAGCCTGCGTCCCCAACTGTCCGGAGCCGCATCCGCGAAAACGCCCGCCAAGGCGTCGCGCATGTTCCCGGGCTGTCCTGAAGTGTGGAACGGGCCGGCCTCAAGAGGGAAATCAGGCTGTATGGCGAAGGCGCGCGGGTTTTCGATCCATTCGGGACTATAAGCGAAAGTCGAGAATTGACGCGGCCCGGCATGGGTGAAACGCAACTGGCCCACCGATGTGCGACCTTCGCCAAGCGCGACATGGGCAACGAAATCGGCCATCAGAAGGAAGCCCCGTCAGGGTCCACAACGTCCTGCCGATCCTGCGTCTCCTCCGCCTGAGCCTTCTGCTTTTTCAGCCTTGCCGCGAAGGAGCGGCCCCTGCGCGGTCCATGCTCCGCTGCCAGCGCCAGCCCCAGATCGTCCTTGCGGATATCGACCAGGTCAGCGAGCCGCTCCAAAAGGCCCAGCACAACGAGAACGTCGGCAAGTGTTCCGATGGCAACGCCCGGATCACCTCGTTCAAGGCGGGCGATGGAACTTGGCGAGGTTCCCGCACGCACGGCGAGATCCGCCACGGCGATGCCACGCCGCAGACGCGCGCTGCGGATATCCTTTCCCAGTCGTTCCAGCGCTGGCTTCGCCTTGGGGGAACCCATCTTAGTCATCCATATTTGACGTAATGCGATAAGTTAGTTGTCATATATGACTAGTTTCATTCAAGGTCAAGAATGCCTGTCCGTGCCCCCCGACCACAATCGCGTCGTTTTGGAAACCTGCGACAGGCGAGCGCCGACTGAGGCGCCGATATTCTTGATCTCAGCCATTAGCGGTCAGCGCCTCAAGATAAGGCCGGATGACCGTGGCGACTGCTCCTCGTTCGGCCTGCCCGGCGATCTCGCCCGGCGTCGTCCTGCGCTGGCGCAACGCTTCCTGCAGGCCTTCGATCGCCACCGACAGGCCAATCTTGTTCCGATATCGGAAGCAATCGGCGATCGTCTTTGCGACGCCGAAAACCTTCACGGGCACCCTCTCGATACGGTGGGTCTCAACCCCCTCCGTCAGGAGACGATCTGTGAAACGTACCAGCCGAATGGGCGTGCCTTCGGGTCTCGGGGTCCAGTCCTTCTGACCCACGGCGAGCCAAACTTTCCTTGGCAGTTGATCGGTCAGCCCGTGGAACGCCAGGGCGGAAACGAGGCAAACGACGCCCTTGGGAATCCGTTTGGCGGACTCTGCCAGACTATGGTGAACGTCGAGAGGTGCATCGGAAAGTTGATAAAGTCCTCGCGCGAGCCGAAGCACCTCGCCATCGCGTTCCATGCGGCTCATGCTGGCGGCTGTCACGCCCGCCTCGCGCAGCTCTGCCAGCCGCGAAATGCCGCGCGCGGTCAGCACGGTATAAGCAATCTGGCGTTGGGACATGGATGACGGCATGATACGGAAACTCGGAACATAGGACTTACTGTCCGAGGATTTGTATCATTTCCGCATGGCGAGGAAAGGTGCCAGCTAGAAGAGGCCGCCGCCCTACCAAACGCGCTCGCCTCAAACGGACTTGAGCAGACAGCGACGATTGATCTTCGGATCGCCTTCTGCATCCACACCGGGAGGGGAAGGCCTTCCCCTGCGTCCGAGCCTTGGTCTCGACCGACTCCTTCTGCGGGGCGGCTGCCCCGCAACGCCCCGCTGAGAGTGAGAGAGTGGACTTGTTTCCCGTGACGGGTTGAAGGTCGGAGAAGAGGTCTCCGGCGCCCGTCATGGAGATTGGTCCCATGAATATGCAGGCCCTCGATGCGCGCCGTGACACCAGCGGCGGTTACAAGGTCGATGTCGGCCGGGGCGAGCGGGTCGGCCGCGTCTCGTCCGAATGGTTCTCGCGCCCGGCCGACGAGCGTTACCTGTCGCTGTCAGAGTTGGCGCGATCGGTGCGCGACCGCGCCGATCGCAGCCGGACGCGGGTGGTGGAGAGTGCGCTCATCCACGTCGAGGCGAACCGCAACGACCCGGAACGACTAGCGCTGATTTTGCCGGGCACCGATGCGGCAATCGCGCCGACACACTGGTCCTTCGGCCAGCTCGCCAGCCTGGTCGGTGCCCCCGCTGCCTATCTTCGGCAGCTCCCAGCCGCACTTGCCGCCATCAACCTGCAATACGGTCTGACCTCCAATCGGGCCGAGCAGATCAAGACCCTCGAAACCGATACTGGCCATGTCGAACTGCGCGCCGTAACCGGCCCGGACTATGGCCGCATCTACGATCACGAACTGGTCGAGGCGGTGCAGCGCATTGCCGGCAACGGCACAGGCGACACCCGCTGGAAGGTGCCGGGCGTGCTCGACTGGTCGACCGGGATCTACAATCCGCGCGTTGACATCACCAAGGATACGACCACGCTTTATGCCTCCGACCGCGACGTTTTCCTGTTCCTGGTCGACGATCTGAATCCGATCGAGGCCGGGCGCCTTCCAGACGGTTCGCCCGACTTATATTTCCGCGGCTTCTACTGCTGGAATTCCGAGGTCGGCGCCAAGACGCTTGGCATGGCGAGCTTCTATCTGCGCGCGGTCTGCCAGAATCGCAATTTGTGGGGCGTGGAGGATTTCGAGGAGATCACCATCCGCCACTCCAAATACGCCGCCAATCGCTTCGCGCACGAGGCGGCCCCGGCGCTGGCGAACTTCGCCAACTCCTCGCCCCTACCGTTCGTCAACGGCATCAAGGCCGCCCGCGAGCGGATCGTCGCCAGGACGGACGAAGACCGCACTGACTTCCTGCGTCGTCGCGGCTTCTCCAAGGCCGAGACCGGCAAGATCATCGACAGGGTGCTGGCGGAGGAAGGTCGTCCGCCTGAGTCCATCTTCGATTTCGTGCAGGGCATCACCGCCGTCGCGCGCGACAAGCCCCATCAGGACGCCCGCCTCGACATGGAGGGCAAGGCCAAGAAGCTGCTCGATCGAGCAGCCTGATTTCCGCAAAGCCGGGGATGCGGTTTCCCGCGTCTCCGGCTTTGCGCTTCCGTGCCTTTCAGGTTTGCCGGTTCGTGGCGCTGCCCCCTTAGAGGAAGAGGGCGGCGCTTCGCTTCGTGACGGGTTTAGGGCTGAGAGAGAGTCTCTCGGCGCCCGTCGCGGAGACTCCCCCGATGGCTACTGCCGTTCAGAAGATCACCCTGTCGTCCTCGCGCGACATCCCATTCAACAAGCTGGTGCTCAGCCAGTCCAACGTCCGGCGCGTGAAGGCCGGCGTCTCGATCGACGACCTCGCGGCCTCGATCGCCCGGCGCGGCCTGATCCAGAGCCTCAGCGTCTTCCCCGTCGTTGACGCCGAAGGCAACGAGACCGGCATGTTCGAGGTGCCCGCCGGCGGCCGCCGCTTCCGCGCACTCGAACTGCTGGTGAAGCAGAAGCGGCTCGCCAAGGTCGCGCCCGTCCCCTGCGTGGTCCGCGATCGCGACGGCGCCATCCTCCCCGAGGAAGTGTCACTCGCCGAGAATATCGAGCGCGCGCCGCTCCATCCGCTCGATCAGTTTCGCGCCTTCCACGACATGCTGACCAAGGGCATGACCGAGGAGGAGATCGCCGCGGCGTTCTTCGTGCCCGTCAACGTGGTAAAGCAGCGGCTGCGCCTCGCGACTGTTTCACCGGTCCTCCACGACGTCTATGCTGACGACGGCATGACGCTGGAGCAGCTCATGGCCTTCACGGTCTCCGAAGACCAGGAGCGTCAGACCCAGGTCTGGGACGCGATCAAGGACGCCTGGTCAAAGGAACCCTATCAGATCCGGCGCATGCTGACCGAGACGACGGTGCGCGCGTCCGACAAGCGTGCCGTCTTCCTCGGCATCGAAGCCTATGAGGCGGCTGGCGGCACCGTCATGCGCGACCTGTTCCAGGCCGATGATGGCGGCTGGCTGCAGGACGTGGGGCTTCTCGATCGCCTCGTCGCCGACAAGCTCAAGGCCGAGGCTGAAGTGATCGCCGCCGAGGGCTGGAAGTGGATCGAGGTCGCGGTCAGCTTCCCCTACGATGCCGTTCGCGGCCTCCACGAGGTCTCCGGCACGCCGATCGATCTATCGGCCGAAGAACAGGCGACCATCGAGGCGCTCACCGCCGAGCAGGTCAGGCTCGAAGCGGAATATCAGGACGCCGACGAGCTGCCCGATGAGGTCGACGAGCGTATGGGCGAGATCGAGACGGCTCTGGCCGCGTTCGACGATCGCCCGGAGCACTTCGACCCGGCCGACATCGCCATCGCCGGCGTCTTCGTCAGCATCGACGCCAACGGATCGCTTTCGGTCGATCGCGGCTTCGTCCGGCCCGAGGATGTGCCTCAGGTCCGGACCGATGGTGAGGAAGTATCGGAGACGGATATCGAATCCGCCGGCACCCCGAGCCCCTCTGTGCAACGCGCTGTTATCACTATCGGCGGCCAGCCCGCCGAGTCCGATGACGACGATGAGGACGACGGGATCAAGCCGCTGCCCGAACGCCTCATCGTTGAGCTGACCGCCTACCGCACCCTCGCGCTGCGCAACGCGGTGGCGGAGGATCCGCACATCGCCATGACGGCGCTTCTCCACAAGTTGGTCTCGGACAATTTCATGACCCGCATGTACACGGGCGCCATGGAAGCGGGGGTGAAGCACATCTTCTTCCCCGTTCAGGACGAAGCGCTGAAGGACAGCCCTTCCGCGCGGGCCGTGCAGGAGCGTCACGACGCCTGGGCCAGCGACATCCCGAAGGACGACGACGCCCTCTGGGACTGGCTCGCTGGTCTCAACGATGCCAGCCGCATGGCGCTACTGGCGCATTGCGTCAGCTATGGGGTCAACGCGCTCTATGAGCGGCCGAACCCGCACAGCGCGGGCGGCGTGTCGCAGCATACGCTCGATATGAGACTCGCGCAGGCCGACCGGCTGACGCGGGCGACCGGGCTCGACTTGGTCGAAGCCGGCTGGCGTCCGACCTTCGGCAACTACCTCAACCGTGTCACCAAGCCGCGCATCCTCGAAGCCGTCCGCGAAGGCGCCGGCGAACGGGCGGCCGAGCTCATCGGCCATCTGAAAAAGGGCGACATGGCCAAGGAGGCCGAGCGTCTCCTGGCCGACAGCGGCTGGCTGCCCGAACCGCTTCGACTTGCCGGTGTCGACGGCGATCCGGCACCGGACGCGGACGGCGATGGCAAAACCGAGGACGCCGCGCTGCCCGACTTCCTCAGCGCCGACGACGAGTCGGAACCGCCGGCCGATGGCGAGCACGACGAACGTCACCTCATCGCCGCCGAATGATCGGCTCGCGGGGCAGCTTCGGCCGCTCCGCACCTTCCAATCCCATTCACTCAGAGCCCGGCCCAGCACCGGGCTCTTTTCGTTTCAGGAGCCTGATATGGCCAAATATCTCACCCGCTTCTCCTGCCTGCTCGACGTCGGCTCGGTTGAGAATGTTGCGCGGGCCTTCGACATCTACACCGCGCTGATGGCCGAAAACGGTCGCGAGGACCCGCCCGCCGAGCCGTTCCTGCTCTCCCTGACACCCGAGCACGGCGCGACGCGCCTCTGGCTTCGCGACCCCGGAACCGCCGATCCGCAATTGCTGGTCACCTTCGTCACCCGCTGCGCGGAGACATTCGCACTCACCGGCACCTGGGGGTTTCAGTGGGCCGGTATTGCTTCTGACCCTGTCGTGGACGGCTTCTACGGCGGCGCCCATCTGCTCGACCTCGGCACAGGCCGCACGATTGAATGGATCAGTACCGGCCGCTGGCTGGCCGAAAGCCGAATGCGATGATCCCCGACCATGCGCGCGCCCGGCCTCACGGTCGGGCGCTTTTTTAATGTCAGCGGACAAGAGGAAGAGGACGGCCGGGATGGGTCGAGTTCGGGCGGTCGAGAGAGAGCGCCAACCGAGCTTGTCCCTTCCGCTCTCCCAAGGTTCCTTCCATGAACATTCTGTCTCCCGTGGCCCTTGCGGCCGCGCCCGTCACGCGTGCGTCCCAGACCCTCGCCGTGGCGCAACAGCTTCTCGAACATCTCGAACGCGGCCAGCGCGTCGATGCCGCGATCCTTCGTGCAGCGATGGAAACAGCCTTCGGCGCATCCGACACCAGCGGTGCCTGGGACTGGAAGGCGGCCTATGAGGCCTGCGAGGTCGCGACAGTCCTCTTCCTGCGTAAATATGGAAAGGCGCTTTTCCGCAAAGCCGCATCTCCGGCTGCACGTTTCCCCGCTCTTTCAAAAATCGCCGGGCTCCTGCCGACGCATACCCGGCGCTCGGAAGAATCGCAGGCGCTCCAGCAGTTCTCGACGCCGGTGCCACTCGGCCTTGCCGCCGTGGCGGCCGCCTCCATTGCTGCTGGCGACATCGTGCTGGAGCCGTCGGCTGGCACCGGCCTGCTCGCCATCCTGTCCGAGATATCAGGCGGAACGCTCCTCCTTAACGAGTTGGCCGAAACCCGCGCCGATCTGCTCGCTGCGCTGTTTCCGGCCGTTGCCGTCACCCGCTTCGACGCCGCCCAGATCGACGATCATCTGGCGCCGGGAGCCGTCCCCTCCGTCGTGCTGATGAACCCGCCATTCTCGGCCATGGCAAACGTCTCGGGTCGCATGGCCGACGCCGCCTATCGCCATGTCTCTTCAGCACTGGCCCGGCTTGCCGATGGCGGACGGCTGGTGGTGATCACTGGGGCCAACTTCAGCCCCGACCACCCGGCTTGGGCCGCGGCCTTCGTCCGGCTTCAGGAGCGTGGCCGCATCGTCTTCACCGCGGCCGTGGACGGCTCAGTCTATGCCAAGCACGGCACGACCATCGACACGCGGCTGACGGTCATCGACAAGGTGCCGGCCGACGATCGGGCGGCGTTTCCCCCGTCGCCCGGTATAGCGCCTGATGTCGACACCTTGCTTAGCTGGATCACGACGCAGGTTCCGCCGCGTCCGACTGCGGCGCTCCCGCCAGCGGCGGCTTTGGCACCCAGCGCGACGCCCTCGACCGTTCGCGGATATCGCGCGCGCACCACCGTCGCACGTCCCGCTGCGCCCGCGTCCATCGAGCCCGAAGGCGTCGAACTCGCCTATGAAACCGTGGACTGGACACCCGCCGAAGACGGCCGGATCACCGACGCGATCTATGAAGAATACGGATTGCAGGCGATCCGTATTCCCGGTGCGCAGACCCATCCCACCAAGCTGGTGCAATCCGTGGCAATGGCCTCGGTCGCACCGCCAAGGCCGAGCTATCGGCCCAGATTGCCAGCCAACATCGTCACCGACGGCCTGCTGTCGGATGCCCAGTTGGAAACCATCATTTACGCCGGCGAGGCGCATTCCGACTTCCTCGCTGTTTCGTGGACGCTCGACGAAACCTTCGACGTCGTCTCGTCAGCGCCCGACGATGCGCCGAACGCGGTGCGCTTCCGCCGGGGTTTCATGCTCGGCGACGGCACTGGCGCCGGCAAGGGTCGGCAGTCGGCCGGCATCATCCTCGACAACTGGATGCAGGGCCGCCGCAAGGCGGTGTGGATCTCCAAATCCGACAAGCTGCTGGAGGACGCGCAGCGCGACTGGTCGGCGCTCGGCATGGAGCGCCTGCTGGTCACGCCGCTGTCGCGCTTTCCGCAGGGCAAGGACATCACACTCTCGCAAGCCGTCCTATTCACCACCTATGCCACGCTACGGTCCGACGATCGCGGGAGTAAGCTTTCCCGCGTCAAGCAGATCGTCGAATGGTTGGGCTCCGACTTCGATGGAGTGATCATTTTCGACGAGAGCCACGCCATGCAGAACGCCGCTGGTGGAAAGGGCGAACGCGGCGATGTCGCCGCCTCCCAGCAGGGCCGTGCGGGCCTTCGGCTCCAGCACGCCCTGCCGAATGCGCGCGTCGTCTATGTCTCGGCAACCGGCGCGACCACCGTCCACAACCTCGCCTACGCCCAGCGCCTCGGTCTCTGGGGCGGCGAGGACTTCCCGTTCTCGACGCGCGCCGAATTCGTCGAAGCGATCGAGAACGGCGGCGTGGCGGCGATGGAAGTGCTGGCCCGCGACCTGCGCTCACTCGGCCTCTACACGGCGCGATCGCTCTCCTATGACGGCGTCGAATACGAACTGGTCGAACACCAGCTCACCCCTGAGCAGACCGGCATTTACGATGTCTATGCCGGGGCCTTCGCCGTCATCCATAACAATCTCGACGCCGCAATGCAGGCCGCCAACATCACCGGCGGCCCTGATGGCAGCGGGGGCACGCTGAACCGGCAGGCCAAGTCCGCCGCCCGCTCGGCCTTCGAATCCGCCAAACAGCGCTTCTTCGGTCATCTCCTCACCAGCATGAAGACGCCGACCCTGATCCGCTCGATCGAGCAGGACCTGGTGGACGGCCATGCCGCCGTGATCCAGATCGTCTCGACCGGCGAGGCATTGATGGAACGCCGGCTCGCGGAGATCCCGACGGAAGAATGGAACGACGTCCGGGTGGACATCACCCCGCGCGAATACGTTCTGGATTATCTCGCCCATTCCTTCCCGGTGCAGCTCTACGAGCCCTTCACCGACAGCGAGGGCAACCTGTCGTCGCGGCCCGTGTTTCGCGACGGCCAGCCGGTCGAGAGCCGCGACGCCGTTGCCCGTCGTGACCGCCTGATCGAGAGGCTCGCTTCGCTGCCCCCGGTTCCCGGCGCGCTCGATCAGATCGTCCAGCGCTTCGGAACCGATGTCGTGGCTGAGGTGACAGGGCGCTCGCGCCGCATCGTCCGCAAGATCAGCCCCGGCGGCATCGACCGCCTTGCCGTGGAGAACCGCGCCGGATCGGCCAATCTCGCTGAGACTCAAGCGTTCATGGATGATCAAAAGCGTATCCTGATCTTCTCCGACGCCGGCGGCACCGGGCGCAGCTACCATGCCGATCTGTCGGCGCGGAACCAGCGGCTGCGCGTCCACTATCTGCTGGAGCCGGGGTGGAAAGCCGACGCCGCCATTCAGGGCCTGGGGCGCGCCAACCGGACCAACCAGGCGCAGCCGCCGCTGTTCCGGCCGATCTCGACCGACGTGAAGGCCGAAAAGCGCTTTCTCTCTACCATCGCCCGCCGCCTCGACACGCTGGGCGCAATCACGCGCGGCCAGCGCCAGACCGGCGGTCAAGGCTTGTTCCGGCCCGAGGATAATTTGGAGAGCCACTATGCCCGCGACGCCCTGCGGCAGCTCTACCTGCTGCTTGTGCGCGGCAAGGTCGACGGCTGTTCGCTCCAGGTGTTCGAGGACGCCACCGGCCTCTCGCTGATGGATTCCACTGGCATCAAGGACGAGCTGCCGCCGATCACCACCTTCCTGAACAGGTTGTTGGCACTGACCATCGACCTTCAGGGCGTCCTGTTCACGGCGTTCGAGCGGCTGCTGAACGCCAAGATCGAAGGTGCCATTGCTTCCGGCAGCTACGATGTCGGGCTGGAGACGCTGCAGGCCGAGAGCGTCGTCGTCACCGATCGCCGTACCATCCACGTCCATCCCGGCACCGGCGCCGAGGCTCGGCTGCTGACCATCACCCAGCGCCAGCGTAACCGTCCCGTGACGCTGGTCGAGGCGTTCGATCATCTCAACCACTCGGGCGCCAGGCTGCTGATCAACGAGCGCTCGGGCCGCGCCGCCGTACAGGTTCCGACCACCAGCATCATGCTGGACGATGGCGAGATCGAACGGCGTGTCCGGCTGATCCGGCCGATGGAGGCGCATAACATCCCCATCAAGATGATGGACGAGACCCATTGGGTGCAGGCGGAGCGGATCGCCTTCACTGCGGCATGGAATGCCGAGGCCGCCGAGGTGCCGGAATATGCCGTTAGCACCATCCATGTCGTCAGCGGGCTGTTGCTGCCGATCTGGAAGCGGCTGCCGAACGAGTCGACGCGGGTCTATCGACTCCAGACAGACGACGGCGAGCGCATCGTCGGCCGCCGCGTCTCCCCCGCCTGGGTAGCCGGCGCGCTCGCGACCGGCACCTCGACCCTGACGCCCGACGATGCCTTCATGGCGCTGATGGACGGGAAGACCATCCTCGACCTCACCGAGGGTCTTCAGCTTCGCCGCGTCCGCGTCATGGGCGCCAACCGCATCGAGCTGTCGGGATTCACCGACGCCATGCGCGATCGCCTGCGGGCCTATGGCCTATTCCACGAGATCATCTCGTGGAAGCTGCGAATGTTTGTGCCGACCGATACGACCGGGGCGACCATCCTCGCCAAGGTGCTGGAGCGCTATCCGGTCGAGCGCGTCAGTGAGCGGGAGGCGGCGTGATGGCACGGCAGGACGCCTCCGAACTGGCGGCCGGCAGGCCGAGGCGGTATGCCGCCACTATCTCTCTGCCGGTCATCGCGAGGGCCGCTATTGGCTGGTCGGCGATGTGCGCAACACACCCGGCCGCTCGATGTTCGTGCGGCTGAAGGGCGGTGAAACAGGCAAGGGCGCCGCCGGCAAATGGACAGACGCCGCCACCGGCGAGCATGGCGATCTCCTCGACGTCATCCGCGAGAGCTGCGGCCTGGTCGACTTCAAGGATGTCGCCGATGAGGCGCGCATTTTCCTGTCGATGCCCCATCCCGAACCGGACCATCCGCATGGTGGCGAGCGCAAGTCACCGGCACCATCAGGATCACCGGAAGCGGCACGGCGGCTCTTTGCGATGGCGCAGCCGATTTCGGGAACACTCGTAAAGACGTATCTGCGGACACGCGGCATTACGGATTTGCACGGAACCGGAAGCCTGCGCTTCCATCCCCGCTGCTACTACCGGCCTGACGAACATTCCCCGACCGAGACCTGGCCAGCGATGATCGCATCGGTCACCGATCTCGCCGGGCGTCAAACCGGCGCGCATCGCACCTGGCTCGCTGCAGACGGCTCAGACAAGGCTCCGATCGACACGCCGAGACGGGCGATGGGCGACCTTCTGGGACATTCCGTTCGCTTCGGTGTGGCTGGCGACGTAATGGCGGCTGGCGAAGGCATCGAGACGATATTGTCGCTAAGGATGGCGCTGCCCAACATGCCGATGGCGGCGGCGCTTTCGGCGGCGCATCTCTCGGCCATCCTGTTCCCCGACACGCTGCGCCGGCTCTACGTTGCCCGCGACAATGATCCGGCCGGCGACGGTGCGATGGCGACGCTGATCGAACGGGCGAACGCGGCCGGGATCGAGGTGGTCGTGGTGTCTCCAATACTGGGCGACTTCAACGAGGATCTCCGCCTGGCAGGCCTGGACAGCCTCCGGGCAGCGGTCCGTGTGCAGATCGCGCCTCAGGACGTCGCACGCTTCATGGCACTGGTGGCATAGGCCGCGAGGAGAATGCAGGCGGCGGAAGCGGCGTCGCCGGCATCGCTCGGATGATCCCCAAGTCGGAGAGAACCGCGCCCCGGCCTTCGAGAGGGCGATCGGCCAGCAAACGGCCCGGACCCGCAATGCCTGCGGCGGACTATTTTCCGGCGCGGCCGAGTGCCGCTTTCCATCGCGAAGCAAAATAGCCCGCCTTCGCCATCCTCCGCTGTGCTCCGGCCCTCCGCTTCGCTGCGGATGCAGGTTCGGCCCGCCCGCCGGCTTTCGTCGCCATGAAGGCCGCGAGGGTCGCGGTCGAACCGACGGAGCACCCCATGAGCGAGCACGACGACCACGAACCGCACCACGCCTCTTCTCCCACCGACCATGTTCTCAGCGAACTCCAGCTTTACGGCTACCGTCCCTTCACGGATGAACCCGATCCCCGGCCGCTTCCGGAGGGCGACCATGTCGCCGGAGCCATCGCTGACATCTTCGACGCCCTGATCGTCACCCTGGAGGACACCCGCCTCGAGCCCGACCTCGACGATCTCCTCTGGTCGACGGTCAACGTCTTCCACCGGGCCACCGACCGGATCGAGCGCGAGCTGGACGACAATGAACAGGCGCAGCGCCGCGGCCAGCGCGAACAGGACGGTAGCGAAGTGAAGGCCGTCGAGCTGGAGCGCCTTACGGCCGAGGGCCAGAGCCTGATCGAACGCCGCAACGCCTTCGAGTTGATGCGCGACCAGGCCGCCGAACATTATGAGCGCCATACCGGTTCGAACTGGCGTCCCCGCAGCGGATCGATGGTCAACCATCGCAACCTCACCTCGGCGATGATCGACAGCCGGGACTTCCTCGCCGCTAAGAAGCGCGCCGACAACGAGGTGCTGCTCCCCGCCGGTCCGAAGATCGCCTTCACCGGCGGGCTCGACTTCAACGATCACCGCCTGATCTGGGCCAAGCTCGATCAGGTCCACGCTAAGCACCCCGACATGGTGCTGTTGCACGGCAAGTCGCCGAAGGGCGCCGAGAAGATCGCCGCCAAATGGGCCGACACCCGCAAAGTGCCACAGGTAGGCTTCGCTCCCGACTGGACGAAACATGCCAAGGCCGCGCCGTTCAAACGCAACGATCAGATGCTGGACGTCCTGCCGATCGGCGTCATCGTCTTCCCCGGCACCGGCATTCAGGACAATCTCGCCGACAAAGCGAGGAAGCTCGGCATCCCGCTCTACGATTTCCGCCCGAAGGGAGGCGGCGCGTGAGCGCCGCTTCTCACAGCATCTCGGGTCGGAACAGCGACCTGCGGCTTATAACCTTGCCGGACACCACGAACACGCCGTCGCCGGTATAATGCAACGTCTCAGGATGCTTTGGCGACGTGGCAACATGCGCCTTCACCACCTCGAAGATGAAGAAGTTGTACCTGTCGACCAGCGCGTCGTCGTGAAGGCGGCATTCGAAGCTGGCGTGGCATTCGCCGATCAGCGGCGCATCGACCTCGCTCGCGTCTTGCGCCGTGAGATCGAACTCGGCGAACTTGTCGATCTCGGCCCCCGACGTATTGCCGATCCCGACCACGGTATCGATCAGCGCCGTCGTCGGCAGGTTGATCACGCACTCCCGGCTTTCGCGGATCATCCGGTGGCTGCGATTGCCGCCGGAGATCATCAGACCGACCAGCGATGGCGAGAATTCCAGGATCGTGTGCCAGCCGAGCGTCATGATGTTGGTCGCGCCCTGCCACTTTGCCGACACCAGCACGATCGGGCCAGGCTCCAGATAGCGCCGCACCTGGCTGACGGGGAAATCAGTTTTCTCGGGTAGTTTCGGCATGGGCGTTCTCTTCGGCTGTTGCGGTTCCCATGACCATACCAGCCCATGTCGGCGGCATCACGACTGGCAGCACGGCGGCGATGCTTTGGCGTGAAAGCATTGAACGGGCGTTTTGATCCTGGCTCCCGTCACGACGGAAAATCATCTCCCGCTTGCAATGCGCTGATCCTTGGTCCAGCCGCTGGCCTGACGCCATCAACCCATCAAGGGTCGGCTATGCGAGCATGCCGCCGCTCCGGCTGCGCTTATGCGGTGATTGCGGCCATCGGCCGGACACATCGGGCGCCTGTCGCGCGGGAGATGGTCTCCCGCCTCCAAGACAGGAGCCGGTCACATGTCCCTCAATCAAGCTCACGCCTTCGCCTTCAGCCTCGCCACCACCCTCATGGTTTCCATCGTCATCTTCCCGGCCGGCGACGGCACCATGGGCGTCATGCCCGCCGGCGAATATGACGGCGATTTCGCCGCCATCGTTCACGAGGTCGATCCCTTCGCCCGCTGATCGCGGGCGAGGCGTCGCGCTCGCCAGCGGAGATCCATTGGGATTTCCGCTCCCGTCGCACCGTCTCTTCGGCTATACTGACGATGCGCCGTGGTGGTGGTGGAGGCGCGACCGTCAGACCTTTTCTCACGGAGACCACCGCCATGATCTTCATCGGCATCCTCGCCAGCATCGCCGCGATCGGCGGCCTGTGTTGGATTCTATTTACACTGGCCATCTTCGCGCTGCCGTTTTTCGCTGGCGTCAGCGCCGGCACATGGGCCTACGGGACCGGCGCCGGCTGGCTCAGCGCGATCCTCGTCGGCCTCGCCACCGCCGCGCTGACGCTCGGCCTCGGCCAGTTCCTGCTCGCCGTCATTCGTCCGCTCTGGATACGGATCGCGATCGCACTCGCCTTCGTCGCGCCGGCGGCGTTCGCCGGCTACCATGCGACCCATGGGGTCGTGAATCACCTCATGCCATCGGACGGCTGCCAGATCGCCTTCTCCGTCATCGGCGCGGTCGCGGTCGGCGTCATCGCCTTTGTCCGGGTTGCGGGAATGGCGGCGGCATCCGGCCCGTCCGGGCCGGGCCTCGCACGGGCCTGACCTTCGGTATCGCCGTCAGGAGGACCAGGGCAGCAGCGGGCGTGCTGGCTCATCGTCGTCTCATGCTGTTGCGATAGGCGACCACGGTGCGGATCGACGTTCGCCCCGGAGAAGCTGCCATCCCTGGAGTGCTGCATGGGGGCGAAATCTCCGATGCCGAACGGACGCCCGCTGCGGCGATCTCCGTGGTGACAGTTGACGGTCAGGATGCTGCGGAGTCGACCTGCCGGGAGGAGACGAAGCCGGTGAGCCTTGCCATCACGCCGGTTTGCCGATGCGGGAAGGCCGCCATCCTCTCCGTTACCTGACCGTATCTCGAGCGCCCCAAACGGCCTCTTCAATGGCCTGATCTGGCCGAAGGCCGGCTGCGCCTCGATCGCCTATGACGCAACAGCCGCGTCAAACTTTCTTCCCCTGCCGGCTCCGCCATCATTCCTCGCGGGACAAGAAAGTCCTCCTTGGCTGTCAGGCCCCTACGGGATGCGTCGTCGATCGCCTCCGGCCTGCCGATCGCCATCGAGGCCGCATGGTGCGGGCTCGGGAACGGAAAACGGAGACTTACAATGGCGACCATCGGCACCTTCAAGAAGACCGGCTCGAACGAATTCACCGGCGACATCGTTACCCTCAGCGTCCAGGCGAAGGGCGTGCGCATCGTCCCCGATCAGCGCGCCACCGGCGAGAACGCCCCCAGCCACCGGGTCCTGGTCGGCCGCGCCGAGATCGGCGCCGCCTGGTCCAAGCGCTCCAACGAGGGCCGCGACTATCTGGGCCTCAAGCTCGACGATCCGAGCTTCAACGCCCCGATCTACGCCAACCTCTTCGACGACGAGGAAGACACTTTCTCACTGATCTGGTCCCGCCCGAACGGGCGGCGCAGCGACTGAGCCACACGCAAGGCCCCGGCCGGAAGGCCGGGGCCTTCTGCTTTGCCGGCACGGAACGGGTTTCCGTCGCGATTTCTTCCTTTTGGCAGCATCCGCGGTCGAGACCTACGAGCGTCAATATTCGTCGAGAGCCTCCAATACGAGTTCAGCGGTCAACCCGCTGCTATATTGCTGCTGGCCGGTGATGAGGCGGCCGTCGCGAATGGCGAAAGGTTCGTTCGCACCGCGGCACAGGAAGCTTGTGCCCTCCATCCGGGCCGCCTCGCTCTGGATGGTGTAGTCGTTCAGCGTCATGCCGAAGGCGGTGTTGACGTCCTCTTCCTCTTCGTCGGTGAAGCCCGTCCATTTCTTGCCCTCGGCCAGCAGCTTGCCATTGGAGAGACGGGTCCAGAGCAGCAGAGACGATCCGTGACAGATCAGCGTGACGATCTTGCCCTTCTCGTAGAAGGACGCGATCAGCGCGTGCAGCGCGGTATCGTCCTTGAACGTCAGGAGCGGACCGCCGCCGCCGGCGACCCAGACCGCGTCATAGTCGTCCACGTCGACAGCGCTGATCGGCAGCCTGTCCTTCAACAGCGCGCCAAATTTCGCATGATGGACGAAGCCGAGGCTGATCAGATCGTCGGCATAGGCGCCGCCCGGCGTGCGGGGATCGCTATGGGTGTCGAACATCACCTCGCCCCCCTTTGGCGAAGCGAGATCCACGCGATGTCCGGCCTCAATGAACATCAAAAAGGCCCGCGTCATCTCCTCGGCGAAGAAGCCCACCGGGAAGCCCTCCAGCTCGGCCGTGTTGGAAACGATGGACAGGATGCGGCGCGGCTTGCGACGCACACCAACGCGGGTTTCGACTGTCAGATCCGATGCGGGCATGAACGCGTTCTCCTTGATGTCATTGTCTGCCGTCTCATCCTCCGAAGCCGCCTCCTTTGAGGAAATCGGCTTCCTGCGGCGTCGTGGTGCGGCCCAGCATGGGATTGCGGTGCGGGAAGCGGCCGAACCGCCGGATGATGTCGCGATGGCCCTCGGCATGCTCCAGCCAGGGCTGGCCGAGCCGCGCGTTGAGACTGACGGAGAGGTCCTGGTCGAGGATGTCCTCGGAATGGGCAAACGGCAGACAGAAGAACAGCCGCAGGTCCGGTTCGGCACGGTCGATGTGCCGGGCCTCCTGCGCCTGCCGCGCATAAAGGCGCGCCAGCGGGTCGGTGGCATACATATGTCCCGTGTCGCGGAAGGCATTGCGCGGGAACTGGTCGGTCAGGATCAGCAGGGCCAGCGCTCCCTCGGGCGAGGCTATCCAGCCGTCATGCCGGCGCGCGGCGACGGCCATGTGCAGGTCGAGGAACCGCTCCCGGAAGAGGCGATCGAAGCCCTCGTCCTTGTCGAACCATCGCCCTTGCGCGCCGGCCTCCTTCCAGAAGGCGACGACCTGCGTGCTTTGCGGATCGGCGCCCGCGCTCCTCTGTCCGCGCAGGGCGACCATCATTGCGCGCCCTGTTGGGCAGGGCCATCCTTGCGCGGCGCATTGCCGTGGATCAGATCGCGGCCGGCATAGATGCCCTCCGCCGTCTCCATGGCGAAGCGCTCACCGTCACGACGGCGGACATCCTCCATCACACGGGCGCGCTCCTCGTCATCGATATCTATCAGCGCCAGCGCCTTCTCGCCGAGAGCGAGCGCGGACTCGAACGTCTCGCGAACCTGCCATTCGACACCGGCATGGATAAGCGCGATGGCGTGCTCGCGGTCGAGGGAGCGGGCGAGCACCGGCACCAGCGGGAACTCGGCCCTGACCAGTTCGGCGATCTTCAGGCTCGCCTCGCGGTCGTTGACGGCGATGACAATCAGACGGGCGTCATGCGCGCCGGCGGCATGCAGGATATCGAGACGCGCGCCATCGCCGTAATAGACCTTGAACCCGAAGTCGCCCGCGTCGCGGATCGCGTCCGTATCGGTCTCGATGATGGAGATCGAGGAACCGGCTGCCAGAAGCGGCTGGCTGACGATCTGGCCGAAGCGGCCGAAACCGATCAGCAGCACGTTGGCGGACAAGCCCTCCGCGGCCTCGACGCCTTCCATGGAGGCGGTCGCTTTCGGCATCAGCCGGTCGTGCAGGATGATCATCAGCGGCGTCAGCGCCATGGAGACGATGATCGTCGCAGTCAGGATCGCATTGGCCTCGGTGTCGATGATCCCGACCGATGCGGCGGCGGCATACAGAACGAAGGCAAACTCGCCGCCCTGGGCCATGAGCACGGCACGCTCGATTGCTTCACGATTGTCGGCCCGGAAGAGACGCGCGATCAGATAGATGCCGACCGTCTTCAGGGCCATGTAGGCGATGACGGCGACAAGGATGAGCTGCCAGTTGGCCGTGATCACCGTGAGGTCGAGCGACATGCCGACGCCAAGGAAGAACAGGCCGAGGAGGATTCCGCGGAACGGTTCGACATCGGCTTCGAGTTGGTGGCGGAACGAGGATTCCGACAGGAGCACACCGGCAAGGAACGCGCCCATCGCCATCGACAGCCCGCCAAGCTGCATGGCAAGGGCGGCGCCCAAAACCACGAACAGCGCCGCCGCCGTCATCACCTCGCGGGCCTTCGCCTTGCCGAGCAGGCGGAACAGCGGGTCGAGCAGATAACGTCCGGCAAGCACCAGACCGAGAATGGAGGCAAGGCCGATCCCGATGCCGGTCAGCCGGTCCGCGAGAGTCGCATTTTCTCCGCCGGGTGCCAGAAAGGCGACCAGGGCCAGAAGCGGGACGATGGCGAGATCCTCGAACAGCAGGATCGCGACGATCCTGCGGCCCTTCGGCAATCCCATGCTGCGGCGCTCCTCCAGCATCTGCATGACGATGGCCGTCGAGGTCAGCACGAAGCCGGCGCCCGCCACGAAACTCTGCGCAACCGGATAGCCGAGCGCGAGGCCGACGAGGGTTAGCAGACCGATGCACAATCCGACCTGCGCCAGGCCCAGCCCGAAGATTTCGCCGCGCATCGACCACAGCCGCGACGGCTGCATCTCCAGCCCGATGATGAACAGGAACATGACGACGCCGAGTTCGGCCACATGCAGGATCGATTGCGGGTCGGAGAACAGGCCGACGCCGAACGGCCCGATGGCAAGCCCGGCGGCGAGATAGCCGAGGACGGAGCCGAGGCCGAGCCGCTTGAACAGCGGCACGGCAATAACGGCCGCCCCCAGCAGGACGACGATCGGGACGAGGTTGAAGCCATGTGCCGAAGCGGCCTCAGCGGCGTGGGAAACGGCCTCCGTCGCCATGAACTCAGTCTCTCGCCAGTTGCCAGGCGAAGACCGCGGCAAGGGCCGCCGGCACGGCGAAGACGAGCAGCAGGATCGGCAGTTCCTGGGTGACCGTGTAGCCCGCCCTGGTCACCCCGACCCACATATTGACGAGCGCCACCGCCAGCCAGGCGGGAATGAAGAGTTTCGCGCCCATGGCGATACCGGCGACATCGCCGCCCCAGAGTTTCCCGAACAGGGAAAACACACCGAGCAGGACGGCGCCTCCGACGATGACCAGCAGCATATGCATGAGCGCGTCCCCCTGTGCCGCGATAAAGACTGGACGGCCTGCCACGGGGACAGGCCGTCCATCCGTTCCTACTTCGTGGTATAGCCACCATTTACGAGGATGGTCTGGCCGGTCATCCACCAGCCGTCCGACACCATGAAGCGGATATAGGGGACGATATCCTCGATATCGGTCAGACCGGTCTTCGAGAAGCCCGACAAGGCCGCCGCGGTCTTGTGATAGGCGACAGCGTCGGCGCCTTCGGCCGGATAGAAGAAAGGCGTGTCCATCGGTCCGGGACCGATCGCCGTCACCGAGATGCCGCGCTCGCCGAACTCCTTCGACGCCGCCCGTGTGAAATGCTCGACCGGCGCCTTGGTGCCGGCATAGGCGGCATAGAAAGGGGTAAAGGCGCCGAGCAGCGAGGTGACGAGGGTCACCAGCTTGCCGTTGTCGTTGAGATGCTTGCCCGCTTCCTTGATGAAGAAGAATGCCGTCTTGGCGTTGACCGCGCTCATCTCGTCATATTCGGCTTCCGAGATCTCGACCATGGGCTTCTTGAGCACCTTGCCGACGGTGTTGATGGCGATGTCCGGGCGGCCGAGGGCGGCGACCGCATCGGCGAACAGCTTCTCGACGGCGCCCGCCGTCGTCAGGTCCGCCTGGATGGCGATCGCTTCGGCGCCGGCCGCTTTCACCGCCTCTACCGTCGCGTCGGCGTCCGCTTTGGTCGCCGCACTGTTGTAGTGAATGGCGATCGCCTTGGCGCCATGGGCGGCAAGATCGCGGGCGATCAGCCCGCCCAGGTTCTTCGCGCCGCCGGCGATGATGACGGTTTTGCCCTTGATGCTGTGATCGGTCATTGGCGTTGGCCTCCTTCGGTTGCCTCGCGGCCATCGGCGACCGCTTCCTGCATCGCACCATATCGTCTATAGATTTGTCATAAAGTCACTCATTCTGACATCACCTGTCAGAACTAGCGACCAATCAAGCACGTTGAAGCGCATGGACCGTATCGATCTCTTCCGCATTTTCGCCCGCGTCGTCGAATGCGCGAGCTTCACTCGCGCCGCCGATACGCTCGGGATGCCGCGCTCGTCCGTGTCGGCCGCGGTGATCGAGCTCGAAACACGGGTCGGCGCCCGCCTGCTCCACCGCACCACCCGAAAAGTCTCTCCCACCCAGGACGGCGCCGCCTTCTATGACCGCTGCCTGCGCCTCATCGCCGATGTCGAGGAAACGGAAGGATTGTTCCGGCAGACCTCCGTCGGCCCCACCGGCAATCTCCGGATCGATGTGCCCGGCCGGATCGGCCGTTTGATCATCGCGCCCGCCTTGCCGGAATTTCTTGACCGTCATCCCCAGCTCGATATCGAACTGCGCGTCACCGATCGGGCTGTGAACCTGGTCGAGGAGAGCGTGGACTGTGTGCTACGGGTCGGCCCATTGAGCGATTCCGGGCTCATCGCCCGCAAGATCGGCGACTTGCCCCTGATCAACGTCGCCAGCCCCTCTTATCTCGCCCAACATGGGACGCCAGGTGCGCCGGACGATCTCGGCGCGCATCTCGCCGTCAACTATGCCTCGCCATCGACCGGTCGCGTAGAGGATTGGGAGTGGGTTGAAGATGGCGAGGTGCGCATGATGCCGGTTCGCGGCCGTGTCACGGTCAACAGCGCCGAGGCCTACATCGCGTGCTGCCTTGCCGGTCTCGGATTGATCCAGATCCCTGCTTACGACGTGAAGCGCCACATCGATGCCGGCGAGCTCGTCGAGGTGATGCCGGACCATCGTGCCGAAGCGATGCCCATGGCTTTACTCTACCCGCACAGGCAGCATCTCTCACGCCGATTGCAGGTGTTTGCGGATTGGTTGGAGCAACTCCTCAGACGAGACATCCTGTAGCCAGGCGGCGCCGAAAGTCGTGCCCCGCCATGGATATGCCGGAAGGCGGAAAACAGATCGCCATGCTCGGCGTCCGGGTCAGGACCTCGCGCGTCGCCCCGATCAACGCCATGCCGACGAGAACGCCCCAGTCACCGGGCTCTGATTGGCGGACCGGATCGGCGCCGTCTGGCGCCAGCGCTTCCACGACGGCGACGGGGTCCGCACGAGGCCCCGACCGTAAGTCCGTCGTCTTCGGCCGGGCGACCGAATCAGTTGCCGCTCGACAGGGGCCGAGAGCGTTGCAAGAGGCACTTGCGACTGGAATATCTCGCAGAGAACGACTATTATAGCCGTAGTTTTGGCGTACGCGTAGGTCCGTGTGGGAGGTGATCATGCATGATCACCGCCCGACAATCACGGGCCGCACGCGCGCTGCTGGGCTGGACGCAGGAGACGCTCGCCGACAAGGCCCGGGTATCACTGACCGCTTTGAAGCGCCTCGAATCCGACAGCGGACTTGAGGTGTACGAGTCCACTCGCGATCAGGTCCGTCGGGCATTTGAAGGCAATGGCATCGTCCTCCTCAACTCCGGCCAAGGCGTGGGAGTGATGCTGGTCGATGCCAAGAAGGAAGCCTGACGCTGGGTCCACCAAGAAGTGGTGCCGTCGTCCCGCATCACCGCAGCCTGTCATCACGGCGGCGAAACGCGCGTTAACACTCTGCTCCGATTCGGATACATCTGTCGGTCGGGGGACGCTGTGACCAAAGCCGATTTTCTCGATCAGCCGCCAGCCGGGGCGGCAGTGACCGCCTACGACCAGGCGCATCTGAAGCTCTACGCCCGGCTGCTGGACGCGGATGCCGAGGGCGCAGACTGGCGCGAGGTTGTCGAAGTGCTGTTCGGGCTCGACGCCGAGGCCGAGGCCGACGCGGTCCGCGCCCTGCATGTCTACAAAAGCCATCTCGACCGCGCGAAATGGATGACGAAGCGCGGTTTTTGCGAGTTGCTCCAGGGCCGCCTGCACTGAGGTGATGCGTAAACCGCATCACGTTGCGGCCACTTCGTTCTTCCCGCGCTCCGTTCAACCCGGAATCGTATCCACTGCAAAACTCGCGTTGCACAACCTTACGCGGAGGCAGTGGAGAATGTCCGAGGATGAAAGTTGGCGGTCTGAAGCCGCTTATGACTATATCGACAAGTTGACCCCCGGCGATCTCGCCTGGGAGTTCCTGCGTCGCAACCCAGACTACAGAAAATCCTACCAGGAACTGGTAGCCGTCGGACGGTTAACCGAGGATGTCGCGGGCGAGTTCGCCGAGCAATGGGGCTTGCGATTTCGTCGCCGACCCTCGCAACTCCGCGCTCATCCAGCCAATCTTCTGGATCCCGCAAACCGATCCCGCGACACTCCCGTTCACCATCGGACCGAAACCGGCGGGACATCTCCGCCTCCGCGTTGAGGATCTGCACGCCCACGCCATCATCGAGCATGATCCGGGCCTGATCCGACTCGTACTGCGCGGCGAACCCCACGACGTGGCCCTGTTCAACGTCGATGATGCCCGCCCCCTTGGCGCGTTCATCTTATTCGATGAACTGATGCCCGACCGACTGACCGCGGTCGAACGCCTCTGGCACGCGATGTTCGGCAAGCGCGTGCCGCCCGATCCACGCCTGACGCCACAAAGACGTCAGCGCGCCCGCCAGATGCTGCGCGCCATCGACGCGCGCGCAAGCGGCGCCATCTACCGCACCGTAGCCGAGCATCTCTTCCCCCAGCACCAGATTGATGCAGCATCCTGGGTCGGCGACCCGATCCGGGAGATCACCATCCGTCTCGCCCGCGACGGCATGAAGCTCGTTCGCGGCGGCTATCGAACATTGCTGCGTCGCCCACGCCGGGATCGCTGATACCCGCTCGCGTGTCGATTTTAGCATCTTACTTCGACATCGTCCCGGGCGCCGTCTTCGCGCCACCGTGCTCGCAACCCGCCGCTTATTCGAAGCGGCCGCCCGCGAGACCACGGAGGTGCGATCATGGCCGAAAGAGCCGCCAATTTACCGCCACGCTACCTGAGAACGCAGGAGGCGGCGCGCTTCCTCGGCCTTTCCGAACGCACCCTTGAGAAACATCGGACCTACGGGACCGGTCCGATCTACCGCAAGCTCGGCGGCCGCGTGGTCTATTCCGTCGACGACCTTCAGGCCTGGGCGGATCGCGGTCTCGTCACCTCCACGTCCGATCCGCGGGGTGGCACTGTTTTACCGGCTAAGCGCCAAACAGCCTTGACCGCCGCCGGCGGACGCTTCCCGCGCTGAGACGACCGGCCATGTCGTCCCGCCACACCCAATACGATGAGCGCGCCCAACTCGACCTGTTCCGGGCGCTGCCCGGCGATCTCGCGCCCCGCGATGCGCAGGACCTCATGGCCTACCCGTTCTTTTCGCTCGCCAAGTCGAAGCGTCTGGCGCCGATAGACTTCAAGGCCGGCTCGGTGAAAATCCGCGTCGAGGCTGTGCCCGAGCACGGAATGGCGACGATCTGGGACGCGGACGTGCTCATCTGGGCCGCCTCTCAGATCGTCGAAGCGCGAGACGTGGGCTTGCGCCCCTCACGCCTGATGGCGACCACCCCCTATGAGATCCTGAACTTCATCGGACGCGGCGTGTCGCTGCGCGACTACGACCGCCTCAAGGCCGCGCTCGACCGGCTACAATCGACCACGGTCGCGACCTCGATCCGCCAGCCGACCGAGCGGCGATTGCACCGCTTCTCCTGGATCAACGAATGGAAGGAGCGCGCCGACTATCGGGGCCGTCCGCTCGGTCTCGAACTGATCCTCCCCGACTGGTTCTACGGCGCCGTGCTCGATGACGCGCTCGTGCTCACCATCGACCGCAATTATTTCGGTCTGACGGGAGGCCTGGAGCGCTGGCTGTACCGCCTCGTGCGCAAGCACGGCGGCAAACAGGAGTTCGGCTGGAGCTTCGACTTCCCGCATCTCCACGCGAAATCCGGGAGTCTCTCTCCACTCAAGCACTTCGCCTACGACCTGCGCGACATCGTCCGTCGCCAGCCGCTGCCCGGCTACCGGCTCACCATCGAGCAATGCCTCGGCGGTCCCGAAATTCTCTCCTTCGTGCCGACCGACCCGGATGCCCTCGGCGTCCCGCGCCGTCGTCGCCGGAGCAACTCTCGCCCTGGGGATAAGCTGTGAATCGTCTCGTGCTATCAGGGACCGGCACTATCGTGCCATCGGGGACCGGACTCTCGTGCTATCGGGGACCGGAATCGTCGATTTCTCGCGCTGAATCAGCGACTTGCCAGCCCCCTAACTTATCTAACTTAGATTCCTACGGAATCTTTCTAACGCGACCGCGTTTTTCGGCCGCTGTGGACGAGTCCCCGATCGCCGGGAGACCGTCATGATCGTCGCGCTCCTCAACCAGAAAGGCGGTGTCGGCAAGACGACGCTGGCCCTCCACCTTGCTGGCGAATGGGCTCGCCGTGGACAGCGCGTCACGCTGATCGACGCCGATCCGCAGGGCTCGGCGCTGGACTGGTCGCAGCAGCGCAGCCGAGAGGGGCTGGAGCGGCTGTTCGGTGTCGTGGGCCTCGCCCGCGACACGCTCCACCGTGAAGCGCCGGAACTGGCGCGGGACGCCGACCATATCGTAATCGACGGCCCGCCGCGCGTCGCCGGGCTGATGCGATCGGCGCTGCTCGCGGCCGACCTGGTGCTGATCCCGGTGCAGCCATCGCCACTCGATGGCTGGGCGTCGGCCGAGATGCTCGCGCTGCTCGGCGAGGCGCGCATCTACCGCCCGCAGCTCGCCGCGCGCTTCGTGCTGAACCGCTGCGCGGCCCGCACGGTTCTGGCCCGCGAGACCGCCGAGACACTGGCGGATCACGACCCGCCCTTGCTCGCCACCACCATCGGCCAACGCATTGTCTTCGCCGACGTCGTGCAGACCGGGCGGCTCGCCGCCGAGCAGGACGAGGATTGTCCCGGCGCGCGCGAGATCGCCGCGCTCGCAGCGGAAGTCGCGAGGATCGGGGCATGAGCGAGCGGTCCCCGAAGCGCAGCTTTGCGGCGCGTCCAGCCAATCCCGAAGACTGGATCAAGGCGCCCGAACGCCAGGCCTCCCGCACCCAGCCCGCCGAGGACTTCTCGGCCCGGCTGACGATCAACGTCACCGCCGACATGCGCGGCCGCATCAAGATTGCCGCCTTTCAGCGCGGCCAGACCGTCGCCGACATGCTGCGCGCGCTGTTCGAGCGCGAGTTCCCACCCCCGTCAGGAGAAGGACAATGACCGGCCTTGTCGCCGCGCCGGAACGCGTCGGCCGTGCTGCCGCCGAGCCGCCGCCCGAAGCGTTCACCCAAGTCGAACTCGTCTGGATCGAGAAGCAGACGGAGCACTGGGTCCGCTTCGGTCGCGAGCGGCGCGAGCAGATCCTCGACCGTCGCCGTCGCATCCTCTTCTTCCCTCCCGGCAGCGTCCTCGCGCTGGTGCGCTGGGCGGCGAACGAGCACGGCACCGTTCTCTCGCGGCTCGACATCCTACGCACGGTCGAGCGCGACGCACCGTGCCAGACCGTCCCGACTGTCACGCCCGGCGCAGAGATTCTGCTGCATGTCGATGGCTGGCCGAAGGTTGAGCGCGTGCTCCAGCTCATCGACGCCATCGAGGCGCGCGGCATCGACCCGATCGAGGTTTCGCCGGACCATTGGCGCCACGTCCACAACCGGATGACGGTCGGCGAAACGCCGCGCGCTTATGGTCTTCGGCAGCATCGTGCCTTTCTCCTGCGCCGGGAGATCGGCGCATGACCCGGCTCTCCTATGCCATCGTCACGACCGTGGCCGTGTCGCTTCTCGGCATTGCCTCCGTGGCATCGTTCGCGCCGAAGCTGATCTGGAACGCGTCTGCCAGCACGCCGGTGGGCTTCTACACGATCGACGAACCTGGGCCGGTCGCCGTGACCGATCTGGTCGCGGTGGATGCCCCCGAACCACTCGCCACCTTCCTGTCCGAGGGCGGTTACCTGCCGCGTGGCGTGCCGCTGTTGAAGCGCGTCGCCGCGCTCCCGGGCCAACGGGTGTGCCGGACCGGGCTCGCCATCACCGTCGACGGCGTGCCGATGGGCGACGCCCTCGACCGCGATCGTCGCGGCCGTCCTCTCCCGATCTGGCAGGGTTGCCGGTTGGTCGCGAACGGCGAGCTGTTCCTCATGAACTGGCAGGTCCGCGACAGCCTAGACGGCCGCTACTTCGGCCCGCTTCCGGCCACCGCCGTGATCGGCCGGGCCACTCCTCTCTACACCGATGAGGACGGCGATGGCCGCTTCGTTTGGCGCGCGCCGACGCGGTGACGGCCCGCCCATGACCTTGTCCACCGCAATCCGAAGGAGACGACCCATGCCTGTGATCGGTCAATTCATGCGCGAGAATGATGGCTTCATCGGCCACCTGACGACGCTGTCCTTGCATCAGGACATCATCATCGTCGCGGCCGAGCCGTCCGATGCCGAGAACGCGCCAGACTACCGCGTCCATGTGCTCGACACCATGAGCAACGAGACCGGCACGGAGATCGGCGCGGGCTGGAAGCGCACCGGCGAGAAGGCCGGCGAATATGTCTCGCTGCAGCTCGACGATCCGACCTTCGAACATCCGATCCGCGCCAACCTGTTCCAGTCGGCCGACGAAAAGTCCGCCTGGGGCCTGCACCGGAATGACCCGCCGAAGCGCGGCGAGCGGGACTGAACGATGCCCGCCGCGCGCCACCAGCCTGCCGTCGGAGGGAGGATCACCCTCCGACGTGCAGCCCTTCTTCTCCTTTCCGGCCTGATCCTCGCCGCACCCGGTGCGAGCCCGGCCAGTGCACAGCAGACGCCCGCCGAGCGGCCGTCGCGCAGTGACCCCTATGGCGCTTTCATCGCCGAAGCCGCGCAGAGGTTCGGCGTTCCAGAAGCATGGATACGCGCCGTCATGCGCGTCGAAAGCGCCGGCGACGTCCGCGCCATCTCGTCGGCCGGCGCGATCGGCCTGATGCAGATCATGCCCGCCACATGGGCCGACCTGCGCATCCGCCATCGGCTCGGCGGCAATCCCTACGACCCGCGCGACAACATTCTGGCAGGCGCTGCGTATCTGCGCGAGATGCACGATCGCTACGGCTCGCCCGGCTTCCTGGCGGCCTACAACGCCGGTCCCGGCCGTTACGAAGAGTCTCTCGCCGGCCGCCCATTGCCGGCCGAGACGCGCGCCTATGTCGCGACGCTCGCCCCCATTGTCGGCGGCGGTGAACTCGCCGGCCCCGTCGTGGTCGCGGCCGCCGATCCGCTCGCTTGGACGCGGGCGCCGCTCTTCGTCGTGCAGTCGGCTGGCAGTGGACCTGCCGCGCCCGTGCAGTCCGAAAGCGCGCCCGGTGACAGCGCGGCGGCTGCACCGGCGCGCGATCAAGGCTCGGTGGCTTCGCGCACCGATGGCCTCTTCGTCGCGCGCAATGTGCCTGGTGGCCCGCGATGACCGCGTTCGCACCTGTTCGCATTGTAGCGTGGTCTGGCGGGCAAATGGCGGTCCGGAAAGGAGGAGCAGTCAGCACAACCGAACGATGGCGAGATAAAAGCGCGGGAGGTGCGGCTTGGTGCGGTCGTGTTTTTTCAGGGACTTACAGAGCATTTGCGCGAGGTGCGCCTGATCGGCGCAGCCTGCGCTCTCGCAATTTATTGGAGATTGTCCAGGGCTTTGCGCGATGTGCGGGGCCTCGACCATGAGCGGCGAGGACGATTTCCGCATCCGGCCTGGTCGCATCCGCTCGACCCGCGCGCAGCAGGCCCGGCCCTTCATCGCTCAGGCGCTGGCGGCCGCCCAGCGCGCCGGCGGCAGCGTCTCGCGCTCCGGCAAGATCAGCTCGGGCAACCGCTCGCGGTTCGGGCGCGGTCAGCGCGCGACCGTGCAGGCCAACCGGCTGCTGACCAGCCGATCACGCAACACGGTCATCAAGACACGCGTCGTCCGCCATTCGGCGCGGGCCGCGCCGCTCTCCGCCCACCTCAGCTATCTCCGTCGCGAGGGCGTCACCCGAGATGGTGAGAAGGCCAGGCTCTTCGGGCCGGAGTCCGAGGACGCCGATCCCAAGGCCTTCGCCGAGCGCACCCAGGACGATCGGCATCACTTCCGCTTCATCGTGTCGCCCGAGGACGCGACCGAGATGTCCGATCTCAAGACCTATGCCCGCGAGCTGATGGGGCAGATGGAGAAGGACCTCGGTACGAAGCTCGACTGGGTCGGCGTCGATCACTGGAACACCGACAATCCTCACGTCCATATCATCCTGCGAGGTCGCACCGACGACGGCCAGGACCTCGTCATCTCGCGCGACTACATCAAGGAAGGCATGCGCGCCCGCGCGCAGGATCTCGTCACCCAGGAGCTGGGACCGCGCACTGATCACGAGATCCGCCGCAATCTCGAACGGCAGATCGAGGCGGAGCGCTGGACCAATCTCGATCGCCAGCTTGCCCGCGACAGCTATCGCACCGGCGTCGTCGATCTCGCCCCGCACCCGGACCGCCAGCCCGACGAATTCCACGCGCTGAAAATCGGCCGGCTGCGGAAGCTGGAGACACTCGGACTCGCCGATCAGGTCGGACCCGGCCAATGGATCGTGTCCGAGAATGCCGAGGCGACGTTGCGTGAGCTGGGCGAGCGCGGCGACATCATCAAGCGCATCCATCGCGGGCTGACCGAGCGTGGTATCGAGCGCGGCGCGGCCAGCTATGTGCTCGCCGGCGAAAGCCTCGACGATCCCGTCATCGGCCGGCTTGTCGATCGTGGTCTCGACGATGAGCTGAAGGGCACGGCCTATGCCGTAGTCGACGGCACGGACGGGCGCACCCACCACATCAAACTGCCCGACCTCGATGCCGCTGGCGACAGCGCGCCAGGCTCGATCGTCGAGCTGCGCAAGTTCGATGACGCGCAGGGTCGGCGCCGCGTGGCGCTCGCCGTCCGCTCCGATCTCGACATCGAACGGCAGGTCAGTGCGGCCGGCGCTACGTGGCTCGACCGGCAGGCGATCGCCCGCGACCCCGTCGCGCTTGGAGGTGGCGGCTTCGGCGCGGAGGTGCGTCAGGCGATGGACCGGCGTGCCGACCATCTCGTCAGTCAGGGCCTCGCCGAGCGGCAATCGCGAGGTGTCAGTTTTGCGCCGGGACTGATCGACCAGCTGCGCCAGCGTGAGGTGGAAGCTCTGGGCGCGAAGCTCGCCGCTGAAACCGGGCGTCAGTTCACCAAGGCCGGAACGGGCGAATATGTGGCTGGCACCTACCGCCAGCGCTTCGCGCTCGCCTCCGGCCGCTTCGCCATGATCGACGACGGCCTCGGCTTCCAGCTCGTGCCCTGGTCGCCGTCCCTTGAACGCCAGATCGGTCAGCACGTCTCTGGCGTATCTCGCGGCCCCGGCGGCGTCGACTGGAGCTTCGGCCGCAATCGCGGCCTCGGCATGTAGCCCAACCAAGAAAGGAGTGCCCGCCATGTCGGCGACGAAAATCCTCTGGGGCCAGATCCTCACCGTCTTCCTGATCGTGCTGATGACGACCTGGGGCGCGACACAATGGACGGCCTACCGGCTCGGCTTCCAGCCACAGCTCGGGCAGCCCTGGTTCGAGCTAGCGGGCTGGCCGATCTACTATCCGCCGGCCTTCTTCTGGTGGTGGTATTTCTACGACGCCTATGCCCCGCCGATCTTCATCGAGGGCGCCTATATCGCTGCGTCGGGCGGCTTCATCTCCATCGCAGTTGCCATTGGCATGTCCGTGTGGCGGGCACGCGAAGCGAAGAACGTGGAGACCTACGGCTCGGCCCGCTGGGCGCGGCCGGAAGAGGTGAAGGCCGCCGGCCTCCTCGGTCCTGACGGCGTCGTTCTCGGCAAGCATGAGCGCGAGTATCTTCGCCATGACGGTCCGGAGCATGTCCTGTGTTTCGCGCCAACACGTTCCGGCAAGGGCGTGGGCCTGGTCGTGCCCTCGCTCCTGACCTGGCCGGGCTCGGCGATCGTTCACGACATCAAGGGCGAGAACTGGACGCTGACCGCCGGCTATCGCGCCCGGCACGGCCGTGTGCTGTTGTTCGAACCGACCAATGCCAAGTCGGCAGCCTATAATCCGCTGCTCGAGGTGCGCCGCGGCGAATGGGAAGTCCGTGACGTGCAGAACATCGCCGACATCCTAGTCGACCCGGAAGGTTCGCTCGAAAAGCGGAACCACTGGGAGAAGACGTCGCACGCGCTTCTGGTCGGCGCGATCCTGCACGTCCTCTATGCCGAGGCCGACAAGACCTTGGCCGGGGTCGCCGCCTTCCTGTCGGATCCGAAGCGCCCGATCGAGTCGACCCTCGCGGCAATGATGAAGACCGCACATCTCGGCGAGGCCGGTCCGCACCCGGTAATCGCCAGCGCGGCCCGCGAGTTGCTCAACAAATCGGACAACGAGCGGTCCGGCGTGCTGTCCACCGCGATGTCGTTTCTCGGTCTGTATCGCGATCCCGTCGTCGCCGAGGTGACGCGCCGCTGCGATTGGCGCATCGCCGACATGGTCGGCGGCAAGCATCCGACCACCCTCTACCTCGTGGTGCCGCCCTCCGATATCAACCGGACCAAGCCGCTGATCCGCCTGATCCTCAATCAGGTCGGCCGGCGGTTGACCGAGGACCTGCAGGCGAAGGGCAACCGCCATCGGCTGCTGCTCATGCTCGACGAGTTTCCCGCGCTCGGCCGCCTAGACTTTTTCGAAAGCGCCTTGGCGTTCATGGCGGGCTACGGTCTGAAGGCGTTCCTCATCGCCCAATCGCTGAATCAGATCGAGAAGGCCTATGGGCCGAACAACTCGATCCTCGACAACTGCCACGTCCGCGTCAGCTTCGCGACCAATGACGAGCGGACCGCCAAGCGCGTTTCGGATGCGCTCGGCACCGCCACCGAGATGAAGGCGATGAAGAACTATGCTGGCCACCGCCTCTCGCCCTGGCTCGGGCATTTGATGGTGTCGCGCTCGGAGACCGCCCGACAATTGCTCACGCCCGGCGAGATCATGCAGCTCCCGCCCTCGGATGAGATCGTCATGGTCGCCGGCATTCCGCCGATCCGCGCGAAGAAGGCCCGCTACTATGAGGATCGGAGATTTCAGGAACGCATCCTCACGCCGCCCGGCCTGACCAAGCCGGCAAGCGCAAGGGCGGACGATTGGAGCACGCTCGCTTTGCCCGAACGGCCGGTGCTGAACACGCCCGTCGCCGTGGATGATGTGGCCGATGACGATCCGACGGATTCCGAGCGCCGCCATCAGCCTGAACTGAGCCGCACCAAGACCGTCGAGCGAAAGCCGGTCATCGAAAACGAGTTCGAGATCGATCCCCGCGACGACGCTGACGAGGATGCGGCCCGCCTCAGCCGCATGACGCAGACGATGCGCCTAGTCGCGCGCCAAGCCTCGCTCGACCCGGGCGACGGTATCGAATTGTAGGAGGCGCCCATGGGCAAGCCACCGAAGAAGCAGCGCCTTTCCGTCTATCTCGACCCGGACGTGATGAAGGCGCTGGCGGCCCATGCAGCGCGACGCGACCTCTCGCTGTCGCTGGTTGCCGAGGCCGGTATCGCATCGTTCCTGTCGCCGGACGCCGCCGAGCGCCAGGAGGCAGCAACGACGAAGCGGCTCGATCAGCTCGACCGCCGCATCGCGCGAATGGAGCGCGACCTTGGCATCTCCGTCGAAACGCTCGCCGTGTTCATCCGCTTCTGGCTGACCTCAAATCCGCCACTGCCGGAACCGGCCCAGATCGCGGCACGCGCCAAGGCGGGCGAGCGCTACGAGGCGTTCGTCACCGCGCTCGGGCGGCGACTCGCCAAGGGGCCGAAGCTGCGGCAGGAGATTGCGGAGGATGTCACTGGAGACGACACCAGCCCTTGAAAGCCGACGACATTCAGTCGGGCAACTCGTGGAACTGGTTCGGGCATCGCGCTTGACCTTGTAGGACGTTTGCCCTAGATACTGATAGGTCAAATGTCCTACAGCGCGGCTCCAAGTTCTCAACGTGCCGCGCCATCCTCGTGAGAGCCGGTATGAGCGCGAACGAAACCCGCCAGCAGATCGTCGATGTTGCCGACAGGCTCTTCTACGAGCGTGGTTATGAAGCGACGTCCTTCGCCGACATCGCCAAAGATGTTGGGCTGTCGCGAGGCAATTTCTATTACCACTTCAAGACCAAGGACGAGATTCTCGACACCGTGATCGAGCGGCGCATAGCGAATACCCGCGCCATGCTGGATGCATGGGAGCAGGATATCGACGCTCCGGCAGAACGCATTTTGAGTTTCGTCCATATCCTTATCACTAATCGCACCCAGATCATGGCGTTCGGTTGCCCCGTCGGCACGCTGTGTAACGAACTGGCGAAACTCGAACATGCCGCCAAGGAAGACGCCGCTCGGCTGTTCTCGTTGTTCCGCGTCTGGCTGACCCGGCAGTTCGTCACCCTTGGCCGTGAAGCGGATGCCGATGCGCTGGCTCTCCATCTTCTGATGCGCAGTCAGGGCGTGGCAACGCTCGCCACCGCCTTTCGTGACGAGGATTTCATTCGCCGTGAAGTCGCCGACATGGAGGTGTGGCTTCTCGCCCAAAGCCCTGCCGCATCACGCCAACGGTCCCATCAATCCGCCTGAAGGAGATTCCATGTTCGCCATTACGCTGCGCTTTGCCGACAAGACGAAAGCCCCGTCCTTGATGGAGGGACACAACGCCTGGATCAAACGCGGCTTCGATGACGGTGTGTTCCTGCTGGTCGGCAGCCTTCAGCCCAACGCGGGCGGTGCGATCCTCGCGCACAATGCCTCGCGGGCGGAGATCGAGGCGCGCGTGCAGGACGATCCGTTCGTGGCGGAGAGCGTAGTCGATGCCGAAATTCTTGACATCACGCCGGGGCGCACGGACGAGCGGCTCGCTTTCCTGAAAGCCTGAGTGTCATGAGCGCAACGCTCCTTGGTCCCGATGGACTGCCTCGCTGCCGCTGGCGCGCGGCGGCTCCTGAGTTTCTCGCCTATCACGACACCGAATGGGGCTTTCCGGTCGATGACGATCGCCGCTTGTTCGAGAAGCTCAGTCTCGAAGGTTTTCAATCTGGCCTGAGCTGGCGCACGATCCTCGCCAAGCGGGAGAATTTCCGTGCTGCATTTCACGGCTTCGATTTTGACCGCATCGCCGGGTTCACCGATGCGGATGTGGAGCGTTTGGTGAACGATGAGGGCATCGTGCGCCATCGCGGCAAGATCGCGGCTGTCATCAATAATGCCAGGCGCGCACAGGAACTCGTGAAAACGGAAGGTTCGCTCGCCGCCTATGTATGGCGCTTCGAACCGGCGGCCGAACATCTGGCCGCGCCGCAGACGGCATCAACATCAACAGCGTCCATCGCTTTGTCGAAAGATCTGAAAAGGCGTGGCTGGGCGTTCGTCGGCCCAACGACAGTCTATGCCTTCATGCAAGCGATGGGTCTCATCAACGATCACGCCGAAGAGTGCGTGATCCGTGAAAAGTGCGCCGCAGCACGATCGGCTTTTGCGCCGCCGCGATAGTAAAAAACCATTCCCAACTGAGTCGTTCCCCACGCAAGGGGACGCCATCGGCGGAAGCAAGTCGCTCTACTCGTCAGATCGATTCCGCCGTTTTCCTGTATTTGCACGCTACGCTACTACGCCGGTAAATCCTTGTTGAATCTGCCCTAAATCAGGCTCTTTTAATCGACCCCGCAAGGGGAAGGTCTGTCGATCCCCGCTGAACTCGGGGCGACATGAAGGCTTCACATCACAATTCTGAAGGGCTGGCGCGTGGCGCGCGGATGTTGCGCACCGCGCTCGGTCCGGCCATCGCGCGGTTTCTGGAAGACGCTGCCGTCGTCGAGGTGATGCTGAACCCGGACGGGCGCATCTGGATCGATCGACTTTCCGAGGGACTGTCTGACACCGGCGAGCGGCTATCGCCCGCCGACGGCGAACGGATCGTGCGCTTGGTCGCGCACCATGTCGGTGCCGAGGTTCATGCCGACGCGCCGCGTGTCTCGGCAGAACTGCCCGAGACGGGAGAGCGTTTCGAGGGGCTTCTGCCTCCTGTCGTCGCTGCGCCTGCCTTTGCGATCCGTAAGCCCGCCGTCGCCGTGTTCACCCTCGACGATTATGTCACGACCGGGATCATGTCCGGGGGACAGGCTGAGGCACTCCGCCAAGGCGTTGCATCTCGCGCCAACATCCTCGTCGCCGGCGGCACCTCGACCGGCAAGACGACGCTCACCAACGCGCTGCTCGCCGAGGTGGCGAAGACTTCCGATCGCGTCGTCATCATCGAGGACACACGCGAGCTGCAATGCGCCGCGCCGAACCTCGTCGCCATGCGCACCAAGGATGGCGTCGCCTCGCTCTCCGATCTGGTCCGCTCCAGCTTGCGCCTGCGCCCCGACCGCATCCCGGTCGGCGAGGTGCGCGGCGCCGAAGCGCTGGACCTGCTCAAGGCATGGGGCACCGGTCATCCCGGCGGCGTCGGCACGATTCACGCCGGCAGCGCCATCGGCGCGCTGCGCCGCATGGAACAGCTCATTCAGGAAGCCGTCGTCACCGTGCCCCGCGCGCTGATCGCCGAGACAATCGACCTCGTGGCGGTGCTGTCCGGCCGCGGCTCCGCGCGCCGGCTGTCCGAACTCGCCCGGGTCGAGGGCCTCGGCCCGGACGGCGATTACCGCGTCGTACCCGCCACCATTCACCCCCAGCCTGAAGAAGGAGTCTCCCAATGATGCCTGTTGTCCAACGCCTGCGCCTAACGCGCCAGCGCTTCGCCGTGACCGTTTCGGTCGCCACGCTGAGCGTGGTGATGGCCGCACCCGCCCATGCCTCCGGCTCATCGATGCCGTGGGAACAGCCGCTGCAACAGATTTTGCAGTCGATCGAAGGGCCGGTCGCCAAGATCATCGCCGTCATCATCATTATCACCACGGGCCTGACGCTCGCCTTCGGCGACACGTCGGGCGGCTTCCGCCGGCTGATTCAGATCGTGTTCGGCCTGTCGATCGCATTCGCGGCCAGCTCGTTCTTCCTGTCCTTCTTCTCGTTCGGCGGCGGGGCGCTGATCTGATGGCGAGCGTCGTCGATCAGGGCGGAGACGTGCCCGGCTATACGGTCCCGCTGCACCGGGCGCTCAGCGAACCGATCCTGCTCGGCGGCGCGCCGCGCGCCATCGCGATCCTGAATGGCACGCTCGCCGGGGCCATAGGCCTCGGCCTTCGCCTCTGGCTTATCGGCCTCGCCATCTGGGCGATCGGCCACTTCGCGGCAGTGTGGGCCGCCAAGCGTGATCCGCTCTTCGTCGAGGTCGGCCGCCGCCATCTGCGCATCCCCGCGCATCTTTCGGTCTGAGGGGCGCGGCCATGATGAACCTCGCCGAATATCGCAACCGGAACGCCCGGCTCGCCGATTTCCTGCCTTGGGTGGCGCTCGCCGGTCCCGGCATCGTGCTCAACAAGGACGGTTCGTTCCAGCGCACCGCGCGGTTTCGTGGCCCAGATCTGGATTCGGCGGTGCCGGCCGAGCTGGTCGCCGTGGCCGGGCGCCTGAACAACGCCTTTCGCCGTCTCGGCTCTGGCTGGGCGATCTTCGTCGAGGCACAGCGCCATCCCTCGAACCTCTATCCCGACAGCCGCTTTCCCGATGCCGCGTCCGCGCTGGTCGATGCCGAGCGGAAAGCGGATTTCGAGGAAGCGGGCAGCCATTTCGAATCCAGCTACTTCCTGACCTTCTGCTATCTGCCGCCGGCCGAGGACGCCACCCGCGCCGAGACCTGGCTCTATGAGGGCCGGGAGAAGACCGGCATCGATCCGCACGAGGTGATGGCGGGCTTCGCCGACCGGACCGACCGGCTGCTGCGCCTGGTCGAAGCCTTCATGCCGGAATGCAGCTGGCTCGACGACGGCGAGACGTTGACCTATCTGCATGGTTGCGTCTCGACGCACCGGCATCGCGTCCGCGTGCCCGAGACGCCTGTCTATCTCGATGCGCTGCTCGCCGATCAGCCGCTGACCGGCGGGCTGGAGCCGCGCCTGGGATCGTCGCATCTGCGCGTCCTCACCATCACTGGCTTTCCGACCGCGACGACGCCGGGCCTGCTCGACGAACTGAACCGACTGGCGTTCCCCTATCGTTGGTCCACCCGCGCGATCCTGCTCGACAAGACCGACGCCACAAAGCTGCTGACCAAGATCAGGCGGCAATGGTTCGCCAAGCGCAAGTCGATCGCCGCGATCCTGAAGGAGGTGATGACCAACGAGCAATCCGCGCTGGTGGACACCGACGCGTCGAACAAGGCAGCCGATGCCGACCTTGCGCTTCAGGAACTCGGCGCCGACTATGCCGGCATCGCCTATGTCACCGCCACCGTGACGGTGTGGGACGCCGATCCGCGTATCGTCGACGAGAAGCTGCGCCTCGTCGAGAAAGTCATTCAGGGCCGCGACTTCACCGCGATGGCCGAGACCATCAACGCGGTGGATGCCTGGCTCGGCAGCTTGCCTGGCCACGTCTACGCCAATGTCCGGCAGCCGCCGATTTCCACGCTCAATCTCGCCCATATGATTCCGCTCTCCGCGGTGTGGGCGGGGCCGGAACGGGATGAGCATTTTGCAGCACCGCCCCTGCTGTTCGGCAAAACCGAAGGCTCGACCCCGTTCCGGTTTACCCTCCACGTCGGCGATGTTGGCCACACGCTGATCGTCGGGCCGACCGGTGCCGGAAAATCCGTGCTGCTGGCGCTGATGGCCTTGCAGTTCCGGCGCTACTTGGGTGCGCAAGTGTTCGCCTTCGACTTCGGCGGCTCGATCCGCGCGGCGGCGCTCGCCATGCGCGGCGACTGGCACGATCTCGGCGGCGGGCTGACGGATGGATCGGAATCCTCCGTCTCACTTCAGCCGCTCGCCCGCGTCGATGACTCCGCCGAGCGCGCTTGGGCAGCCGACTGGATCGGCGCCATCCTCACGCGCGAAGGCGTCGCCATCACCCCGGAGGTGAAGGAGCATATCTGGACGGCGCTCACCTCGCTGGCTTCCGCCCCGGTCGAAGAACGCACCATCACCGGTCTGTGCGTCCTGCTGCAATCCAACGACCTCAAACAGGCGCTACGCCCCTATTGCATTGGAGGCGCCTGGGGCCGGTTGCTAGATGCCGAAAGCGAACATCTCGGCACCGCGACGGTCCAGGCCTTCGAGACCGAGGGGCTGATCGGCACTGACGCCGCGCCCGCCGTGCTCGCCTATCTCTTCCACCGCATCGAGAACCGGCTCGACGGATCGCCGACGCTCCTCATCGTCGATGAAGGCTGGCTGGCGCTCGACGATGAGGCCTTCGCCGGGCAACTCCGCGAATGGCTAAAGACGCTGCGCAAGAAGAACGCCAGCGTGATCTTCGCCACGCAGAGTCTGTCCGACATCGACGGAAGTGCCATCGCGCCTGCGATCATCGAGAGCTGCCAGACCCGATTGCTGCTCCCGAATGAACGCGCGATCGAGCCGCAGATCACCGCCATCTACCGCCGCTTCGGGCTCAACGACCGCCAGATCGAGATCCTCGCGCGGGCGATGCCGAAGCGCGATTACTATTGCCAGTCGCGGCGCGGCAACCGGCTGTTCGAACTGGGCCTTTCCGACGTGGCGCTGGCGCTTTGCGCCGCATCCTCAAAAACAGATCAGGCCGCCATCGCGAAGATCGTCGCCGAGCATGGCGCAGACGGATTCCTCCCTGCCTGGCTGCGCCATCGCGGCGTCGGCTGGGCCGCCGACCTCGTTCCCAATCTCACCAACCTGGAGACATTGCCATGATCCTTCGCCGCACCCTCGGCGGCCGCCTCGCTGCCGCGCTGCTTGTCGCACCCGTCGCGCTCGCGCCCATGCTGGCGACGCCGGCACGCGCCATCATCGTCTTCGACCCTTCGAACTATGCCCAGAACGTGCTGACCGCCGCCCGGTCGCTCCAGCAGATCACCAACCAGATCACCTCGCTTCAGAACGAGGCGCAGATGCTCATCAACCAAGCCCGCAACCTCGCGAGCCTGCCGATCTCCTCGCTGCAACAGATCCAGCAGTCGGTCCAGAGGACGCAGCAACTGCTCAGCCAGGCGCAGAACATCGCCTATGACGTGCAGGCGATCGATAAGGCGTTCCAGACCAAATACGCCAATGTCTCGATGTCGGCGTCGGATACGCAACTGGTCGCCGACGCCCGCTCGCGCTGGCAGAACACGGTCGGCGGCTTGCAGGACGCCATGCGCGTGCAGTCCACCGTCGTCGGCAATATCGACACCAACCGCACGGCCATGTCCTCGCTGGTCACGGCCAGCCAGGGCGCGACCGGCGCGTTGCAGGCGACACAGGCCGGCAACCAGCTTCTTGCCCTCCAGGCCCAGCAGCTCGCCGATCTTACTGCCGTGGTCGCGGCCAATGGCCGGGCGCAAGCGCTGCAATCGGCAGAACAGGCGGCCGCCGCCGAACAGGGCCGCGAGCAGCGCCGCCGCTTTCTGACGCCGGGGACCGGCTATCAGGCCGGCAACGCGCAGATGTTCTACGGCAACAACTGAGGGCGGCGCGATGGACGGCAAGACCCTCGCGCGCATCGGCGCCGTCATCTTCGTCGCGTTCGCCATCGTGGCGACCGCGATCGAGGTGAATCGTAAGCCCGACAGTTCGGACAATACGCCCACGATCGCGCGCTCAGCCCCTGACCGAGATCCGCTGGATGCGGAGCTCGCACGGTGCAGCGGCATCGGCGAGGCGGGGCCGCGCGATCCGTCCTGCCTGCGCGCCTGGGCCGACAATCGCCGCCGCTTCCTCGGCCAGCCCGCGCCAACGCCATCGCCCGCACCATCGGCCCTGGCCGCGCCCACGACGATGTTCCCGAGCGCGCCGGATTCCACCGAACCGGCCTTGCCGGCCGCCCAGCCCGACCCCTCGCGGACAGAGGCGCGCTGACCATGCAGGGCACCGGCGTCATCGACCACTTCCTCGAAGTCTTCACCCGTTACATCGATGGCGGCTTCGGTTTGCTCAAACCCGAGGTGGCCTTCATCGCCACCACGCTGATCGTCATCGACGTGACGCTGGCCGCGCTGTTCTGGTCGTGGGGCGCCGACGAGGACATCATCGCGCGACTGGTGAAGAAGACGCTGTTCGTTGGCGTCTTCGCCTGGATCATCGGCAACTGGAACAATCTCGCCCGCATCGTATTCGAGAGTTTTGCCGGTCTCGGGCTGAAGGCATCCGGCACGGGCTTCTCCGTCACCGACCTCCTGCGCCCCGGCAAGGTCGCGCAGACCGGCCTCGATGCCGGCCATCCGCTGCTCGATTCCATCTCGAACCTGATGGGTTATTGGTCCTTCTTCGAGAACTTCATCCAGATCGCCTGCATGCTCTTCGCCTGGGCGCTGGTGCTGCTCGCCTTCTTCGTTCTCGCCATCCAGCTCTTCGTCACGCTGATCGAGTTCAAGCTGACGACGCTCGCTGGCTTCGTGCTGATCCCCTTCGGCCTGTTCGGCAAGTCCGCCTTTATGGCCGAGCGGGTGCTCGGCAACGTCATCTCGTCCGGCATCAAGGTGCTGGTGCTCGCCGTCATCATCGGCATCGGCTCGACGCTGTTCTCCGAGTTCACGCAGGGGTTCAACGGCGCAACGCCCTCGATCGACGACGCCATGGCGATCGTGCTGGCGGCGCTCTCGCTGTTGGGCCTCGGCATCTTCGGTCCCGGCATCGCCAACGGCCTCGTCTCCGGCGGCCCTCAGCTCGGCGCGGGCGCGGCGATCGGCACAGGTCTCGCCGCCGGCGGCATGGTGGTGGCCGGCGGTGCGGCCATCGGTGCTGTGGTATCGGGCGGCGCATCTCTCGTCGGCGGCGCCGCGGCCGCCGCCCGTGGCGGGGCTACGCTCGCCGGTGGCGCATCCACCGCCTACAGCCTGGGCGCTGCCGGTCAGTCGGGCGCTTCCGCGGTCGCGTCCGGCCTCGGCAATGTCGCCTCGACCGGCGCGCAGGCCGCCGTCTCGCCATTGAAGCGCGCCGCCGGCCGGGCCGCCGACAGACTGAAGTCCAGCTATCAGTCCGGGGCGCGCGCGGCGTTCGGGATGTCGGGCGGATCGTCCAGCGCCGGCACGGTCGGCGGTGATGCCGAGGCCGCATCGGCGCCGGCCGCGTCTTCCTCATCTCCCGCCGGCGATGGCCCGCCAGCCTGGGCGAAGCGCATGAAGCGCTCGCAGTCCCTGTCGCATGGCGCGCAGACCGCCGCCCATGCGGTGCGCAGCGGCGACGCCCATGGCGGCGGCTCTTCCGTCAACCTCTCCGAAAGCGACTGAACATGTTCAAACGACCCGCCGCCCATTACGGCAAATCCCCCGAACCCGAGACCCCGTATCAGCGCGCCGCCCAGGTCTGGGACGACCGCATCGGGTCGGCCCGCGTGCAGGCGAAAAACTGGCGGCTGATGGCCTTCGGCTCGCTGGCGCTTTCCGCCGGCCTCTCGGCCGCGCTGGTCTGGCAGTCGCTGAGCGGATCGATCGTGCCGTGGGTGGTGCAGGTCGACAAGCTCGGCCAGGCGCAGGCCATCGCGCCCGCGACCGCCGATTATCAGCCGAACGACGCGCAGATCGCTTTCTATCTGGCGCGCTTCATCGAGCAGGTCAGGAGCATCCCGGCCGATGCGATCATCGTGCGGCAGAACTGGCTGCGCGCCTATGACTTCACCACGCAGGGCGGCGCGCTGGCGCTCAACGACTATGCGCGCGCCAACGACCCCTTCGCCAAGGTCGGCCGGCAACAGGTCGCCATCGAGGTATCGTCGGTCATCCGGGCATCGCCGTCGAGCTTCCGGGTCGCCTGGATCGAGCGCCGCTATCAGGACGGCTCACTCGCCTCGACCGAACGCTGGTCCGCCATCCTCACCGTCGCCGTGCAGCCACCCCGCGATGCCGACACGCTCAGGAAGAACCCGCTCGGAATCTACATCAACGCCATCAACTGGTCGAAGGAGCTTGGACAATGATCCGGCCGTCTTATCCGACCGCCGGAGTTCCGGCGGTACGCACTCCCGCAATCCCGTCTTTGCGTAAATCAGGCATCGCGGCGCTGCTGCTCTCCGCCACGGCGCTTGCCGGCTGCGCCGGTCATGTGCCGCCGCCCGAGATCTCTTATGACGATGCGGCGCCTGCCGTGCAGACGGTCGATCCGCCTGCGCCCGTCACCGTCGTCAGCTTGCCCAAACCGCTCCCGCTGCCCGGCCAGCTCAAGCCGGCTGGTACGGACGGCAAGCCCGCGCCCGAGGCGACCGATCCGACCGTCCGCGTCAACCAGGCCAATGCAAGCGCCCGGATGCAGCCCGTGCGCGACGGCTTCATCAATTCGATGCAGGCCTATCCCTTCGTCGATGGCGCCCTTTATCAGGTCTATGCCTCGCCGGGGCAGATCACCGACATCGCCCTTCAGCCCGGCGAACAGCTCGTCGGCTCCGGCCCCGTCGCCGCCGGCGACACCGTGCGCTGGATCATCGGCGACACCGAGAGCGGCACCGGCGTGACGAAGGTGGTGCACATCCTGGTCAAGCCCACCCGCGCCGAGCTGACGACGAACCTCGTCATCAACACCGACCGGCGCACCTATCACATGGAACTGCGCTCGACGCCCGCCACCTATATGGCGTCGGTGTCTTGGCAATATCCGCAGGACCAGCTCATCGCCCTGCGCCGCCAGAACGCCGAAGCGCAGGCCGCGCAGCCGGTTTCCACCGGCATCGATCTCTCCCGCGTCAACTTCCGCTATGAGGTGTCCGGCGATCGGGCGCCGTGGCGGCCGCTGCGCGCCTTCGACGACGGCCGCCAAGTGTTCATCGAGTTTCCCCGCGGCATCGGCCAGGGCGAGATGCCGCCGCTCTTCGTCGTCGGCCCCGAGGGCTCGACCTCCGAACTGGTGAACTACCGCGTGCGCGGCAATTACATGATCGTCGACCGGCTGTTCGCCGCCGCCGAACTGCGTTTCGGGGCGGCGAAGGACCAGAAACGCGTGCGCATCTCCCGTACCGACGGGAGGCCGGCATCGTGAGCGACACCGACCCCGGCAAGGAAGAGGGCGTCGTGGAAACGCCGCATCCGCCCGAAGCGGAAGACGATGCCCGCCCGCTCACCGGCGAGCCGGCCGCCGCCATGCGGCTGCGTCCCGAACCGCCGCGCGTCACCCGCCTGTCGCGCAAGGTGCTGATCGGTCTCGGCGCCGCCGGGAGTCTGGCGATCAGCGGCGCGCTTTATTATGCGCTCCAGACCCGCAATGGCGGCGGCCAGGGTCAGGAACTCTATTCCACCGACAACCGCACCACGCCGGACGGTCTGGCCGGCCTGCCGAGGGACTATAGCGGCGTGCCCAGGCTCGGCCCGCCGCTGCCCGGCGATCTCGGCCGTCCGATCCTCAACGCGCAGAATGCCGGCCAGCCGGTTCCGGCGCCGGGGATCGCCACGCCCAATGCCGGGCCGTCGCCGGAGGAACAGCGCCGAGCGCAGGAACTGGAAGCCGCACGGCTTGCAAAACTATTCGCACCCACCGAGACGCGGGCCGCGAACAACGGCACGGCGGGATCGCCCTCGACCACGACCATGCCGCAGACGGACCTCGCCAGCCTCGGCCTCGCGCCACAGCCAGCGACGCCCTCGGCGCAGGATCGCCAGCTCGCCTTCCTCAACCAGACGCCCGACAAGCGCACGGTCTCACCCGATCGCGTCGCAGCACCGGCATCGGCCAATGTACTTCAGGCCGGCGCGGTCATCTCCGCCGCGCTCATCACCGGCATCCGCTCCGATCTGCCCGGCCAGATCACCGCGCAGGTGACGGAGAATGTCTATGACAGCCCGACCGGCAAGATCCTGCTCGTGCCGCAGGGCACGCGCGTCATCGGCCAGTATGACTCCGCTGTCGGCTTTGGCCAGCGCCGCGTGCTGCTCGTCTGGAACCGGCTGATCTTCCCGAATGGCCGCTCGATCGCGCTTGAGCGTCAGCCCGGCGCCGACAGCGAAGGCTATGCCGGTCTGGAGGATGGCGTCGATTACCATTGGGGCGAGTTGTTCAAGGCGGCGGTCCTCTCGACCATCCTCAGCGTCGGCTTCGAGGCCGGCACCAGTGACAGCGAGAACAATCTCGCCCAGGCGATCCGCATGGGCGCATCGAACAGCATCAGCCAGACCGGCCAGCAGATCGTCGGCCGTCAGCTCAACATCGCGCCGACGCTCACCATCCGGCCGGGCTTCCCCGTCCGCGTGCTCGTCACGCGCGATCTCGTACTCGAACCCTACGGAGGTTGACATGACCAAGCTGAAACTCGGTCCCATCGCTGACGACAAGCCCGTCAAGGTGACGCTGGAACTGCCCGCCGGCCTGCACCGCGATCTCGCCGCCTATGCCGATATCCTCGCCCGCGAGGCAGGCCAGTCGCCCGCCGATCCCGTCCGGCTCATCGTTCCCATGCTGGAGCGCTTCATTGCGACGGATCGCGGCTTTGCGAAGGCGCGAAAGGCTCAGTCGCGCAATGCTCAACAGCAGCAATAGATCGTACAATCTCCAGAAATCTGAAAACAGCAGGGTTTTCGCCATCTTCGGACCACACGGCACCCCACGGCACATCCTCGGCGTCATAAGCGATGGGCCGAAAAACTGCGCCTTTGACCGACAACCCAAGAGCTGACGCGCTGGTCACGGTTGCTCCGTAGCCCATAGCCACCAGATTTATGAGATTTTCCCGGGCAACATGATGTACCTCGATTCTGGGCCTGAACCCCATCTGCCCGATTTTTCGGACGAGAAGATCAAGGATATCTGGTCCCGAGCCATTACTGCTGAGGATGAACGTCTCCGAGCGAATGTCCTCCCAAGAGAGTTCCGACTTAATCGCCAGAGAATGAGAATCGGGTAGCACAGCAAAAATGCGCTCTCGCCATAAGATTTCGCTCTCATGGCGGGGTAACTGAGGCAGTCCCGCAACGAAGACGATATCCAAGTCTCCTTTCGTCAACCGGTCCAAATTGTTCTCTGCGGTTCCTTCGTGCAATATGATCTTAATCCTCGGATGCCGCCGTCTCACTTCCTTGAGCGCGAGATGCAGGAATCCCGCCGCCAGGGAAGCGAGAATACCGATACGCAGCATGCTGTTATGCAATTCACCCTTTGATGAACCCAAACGGACGGCACGACGAAGTTGATCGATTCCAGGCGCTGCCTCTTTGAGGAAATTATCGCCCGCATGCGTTAACCGAACCCCTCGTCTATCTCGAACGAAAAGCGTGAAACCCAAGCGGTGTTCGAGAAGTTGGATACGGCGCGTTACCGTGGATTGTGATGTATCCAGCGCAAGTGCCGTCTGCCGAAAACTACCGTGCGCAGCGGCGGCGATAGCGCAGCGGATGTACCGAAGATCAAACGTGAGGTCTGGCACGTCCATCCGATCTTCATTCACGCCTTGCTCTCGGCGCTTTTCGCTAGCGAAATCGCTGTGGTTCGTTCTTCGATTGCTCGGACCACAGCGATCATATCGTCGCCGCCAAGGCCCAAGGCTTCCGTCTCTGCGTAGAGCGTCAAGCAGGCGTCCATCTGAGGCGAGGCTATGGCTGCCTCCCGGGCGGCTTCAATGACGAGGCGGCTGTTCTTCAGAACGTCGGAAATCCCTGCCTGACGCTCGAAATCTCGACGTGCCACCTTCGCGGCCTTGATCCGCGACACGTCGCTCGCCATCGGGCCGGCGTCAAGAATGGTGATGAAACGGTTTAGATCGAGACCGTGCCGCTCGGCAAAATGCGTCGCCTCGGCGAGTCCGGTCACCATGGTGATCAGAAACACGTTAACCGCGAGCTTCATGCGCAGAGCGTTGGGTGCCGGGCCACAATCGAAGACTTCCCGACAAAGCGGTTCGAGTAGAGGCCGTATCTCGGCCAGGTCC
>Ga0157365_10000055_pt1 | contig 57069 bp, 52 predicted proteins | sample AttsexASBM3_FD_111478 | JGI IMG/M metagenome (GOLD analysis project Ga0157365, IMG submission 111478) | Fungus gardens microbial communities from leaf cutter ant in Ribeirão Preto, State of São Paulo, Brazil - Atta sexdens ASBM3 | ecosystem: Host-associated > Fungi > Mycelium > Unclassified ...
CAGGTCATCAAACCCACTCACACAAACATACACTCACCACCGCGGGGTGGAGCAGCCCGGTAGCTCGTCAGGCTCATAACCTGAAGGTCACAGGTTCAAATCCTGTCCCCGCAACCAACTTACTGACACTCCCGTGAGCATCGCTTCGGGAGTATTTCTTTTTTCAGCCTTTCCGATGGCTTGCCGCTCGATCCAGGCCAGGATCGTCCCCAGTTCCCCATACAGCATCGCGTCGATCTCGCCCCGGTTCGGGCCGGGTGTCAGCACAACCTTCTCGGTCAGCGCCCGCAACGCCTCGGCGACTTCCTGCCGCGCCTCAGGGCGGTTTAGGGCGCCGTTCAGGCGGCCGACCTTGCGGGCGTAGATTGCTGAGTGACTCGGCAGCAGGTCCGGTACATCATCGGGAACGTCGGCCAGCAGTGACGCCAGTTCGGCCTTGCGTGCTTCGAGCGTGTCCCTCTCCGCCTTCATGCCAGCAACAGCATTTCAGCCAACGCCATACTGGGCGTCAGTCACATGCTCAAGCCAGTCTACGACCTTGCCATCCAGCTTCTCCTGAATGGCAATATGGGTCATGGCATTGGTCGGCGTTGCACCATGCCAGTGCTTCTCACCCGGTGGGAACCATACCACGTCGCCTGGGCGGATTTCTTCGATCGGGCCACCTTCGCGCTGCACGCGACCCACACCAGACGTTACAATCAGGGTCTGACCCAGAGGATGTGTATGCCACGCCGTTCGGGCTCCCGGCTCGAACGTAACGCATGCCGAACTCCCGCGCGCGGGCTCTTCGGCCTGAAAAAGTGGGTCGATACGCACCACGCCAGTGAACCAGTCCTGTGGGCCCTTGCCAGACGGCTGCGTCCCGTTTCGCGTAATTTTCATGGCCATGATCCCCTTGTTCCGTATCCGGAAAAACGTAGAGGGTCATGATCTATATAATTAGGCTGAATAAACGGGATAATGTTATAAGTAATAATTATGAATTATCTGACGAGATGCATGCCACAGGATGACCATCCCGAACATCAATGATCTGTACGCGTTCCTTGCGGTCGCAAAAGAACGCAACTTTACACGTGCCGCCGCAAAACTCGGCGTGTCGCAATCGGCCCTGAGCCAGACAATCCGCCATCTGGAAGAGCGGCTGGGACTGAGATTGCTGGAGCGTACGACCCGCAGTGTCTCAACCACCGAAGCTGGCGAGCGGTTGTTGCGGACTGCGGCCCCCCGACTTGAAGAGATCGAGGCAGAAATCGTGGCCCTGCAAGGCTTGCGTATAAGCCCTGCCGGGACGCTGCGGATCACGGCGGGCGAGCATGCCATACGGACAATACTCTGGCCTGCCCTGGCGGACTTCCTGCCAAAATATCCTGATGTTAGCGTAGAAGTTGTGGCAGGACATGGTTTGACCGATATCGTGGCCGAACGCTTTGATGCAGGCATTCGTCTTGCTGATCAGGTGGCTCAGGACATGATTGCGGTGCCGATCGGGCCACCGATGCGCTTCATCGTTGTCGGTTCGCCAGCTTATCTCGCGCAATACCCGATGCCTGCGGTGCCGCAGGATCTGGACCAGCATAAATGCATCAATCTGCGTCTTCCCACCTACGGCGGGCTTTATGCGTGGGAATTTGAAAAAGACGGTCAGGATCTGAAAGTCAGGGTTACGGGGCAACTCATCTTCGATACGAGTTATAGCATGCTCGACGCAGCGCTGGCGGGGTTGGGGTTAGCGTATATCCCCGAAGATATGACTGCGTCACACATTGCCGACGGGCGCCTGCAGCAGGTGCTGAACGATTGGAGCCCGCGCTGGCCCGGCTATCACGTGTATTATCCGGCGCACCGACAGTCGTCGCCTGCGTTGCGCGCTCTGGTCAATGAATTGCGATACAGGTTGTAAAGAGAACAAGTTTTCAGAATGCGTGCGATCGGCACCTGAAAGACCAGACATCAGAAATCTGTTCATAAAACGCGGAATACACCAACTGGTTTAACTCGAAAAATCGTGTGTCCTGATCGTAAATTTTACCGCCGGGGTCCGAGCACACCCGACGCCGGCCAATCACTCATCGTCATCGGGCCTGTGTCCCACAACGACTGGCACAACCAGCGACGCGCCGTGCCGACGCAAGGTCAGGGACATGCGCGTTCCCGGATGCGCCGCAGCGACGGCACGGATCAGTCCGCGCGCACTTTCGACATGGTCCGACCCCGCCGCAAGCACGATGTCGCCCGTGTGAACCCCGGCTTTCATGGCGGGCCCATTGTGATCGGTGGCGACGACGTGTACCGAATCCGGTGTATCGCCGTCTTCCAGCGTCACGCCGAGCCACCCGCGATCAATGTGCCCGCTACGTCGTAATTCTTCGACGATGGGCTCCACAAGTTCGGCCGGAATGGCAAAACCGATCCCGACAGATCCGCCCGTGGGCGAGACGATGGCCGTGTTCAATCCGACGACCTCGCCGCTCATGTTGAAGGTCGGACCACCGGAATTTCCGGGATTGATCGGTGCATCGAGTTGAAGAAAATCGTCGAACGGACCAGCGCCAATATCGCGTCCACGGGCCGAGACGACACCCACCGTGACGGACGATCCCAGGCCGAACGGGTTGCCCGCAGCCATGATCCAGTCCCCGACCTCGACGTGGCGGCTGTCGCCCCACGGCACGGCGGGCAACGGGTTCGGACTGTCGACCTTGATGACGGCAATGTCAGTCAGATCGTCGCTCCCGATCAGATGCGCTGGCAGCTCCTTGCCATTGGCCAGCGAGACGGTGATGTGGTCGGCATCACCCACCACGTGCGTGTTGGTCACGATTACGCCGCTGGGGTCGATGATGAAGCCCGAACCCGCGCCCTGCATCTCCTGCCCACGCTGACGCATCTTGTCGCGAAACCGCTTCTCGAACGGGGTGCCTTTCAACGCCGGGGGCACGGTATGGGGGTGCGGGGCGTCGTCCTGCGTCACGGCGATGTTGACCACCGCAGGAACAACAGCCTTCACCAGCGGGGCAAATGTCAACGGGCCACTTTGCACCAGCGGCGCGGCGTTTGCCCGCGTCGATGCCGCACACCCTAGCAACAGCGCTGCGAACCCGATTCCGGCCATGCGTGCACCCCGACGGATGCCCGTGTCAGGCAGAGCGGGCAGGCGCGTGGGTGCACGGGTCATCGGGGGCGAAATCCATCCATGAACAGGACCATAGCGGAAATCGAACGCGCGGCCAGTGCTCTCGCGTCAGGGGCGACGGCGGGGTGCGGGCGGGCTGGCGCTCGCGGGGTCCTCCGGCCAGTCGTGACGGGGATAGCGTCCGCGCATGTCGCGCCGCATGTCTGCCCAACCGCCGCGCCAGAACCCGGCCAGATCGGCGGTAATCGCCTGTGGCCGACCAGCGGGCGATAGCAGCGCGAATTGCAGTTCTATTCGTCCGTCCCCCAGCTTCGGGGTCTCCTTCAGACCGTAAAAGTGCTGGGCGCGGGCAGAGACGGCTGGGGTGGTGCCGGTGTAATCGATGGCGGTGCGCCCCCCCGGCAGATCCAGGTGCGTGGGCAAACTACGGTCCAGCCACACCAGGGATGCATGATCCAGACCCGAGCGCAATACCGACAGCATGTCCAGCGCCCGCACGTCCGACATGCGTTTCAGGCCGCTGAGCCACGGCGCCAGCAGCGGTTCCAACGCGGCGGGATCCGGCAGGTCGGCCCGATCCAGACGCTCCCGCGCCAGCCCGAGGCGTGCGCGGAACTGCACCGCGGCATCGGTCCAGTTGAGACTGGTATCAGGGGCAGACAGCACCTGTTGCAGCAGCAGGGTCGCGGCCTCGTCCGCGTCCACCGCCACCGTCCGGTCCCGCAGCACAAGCCCGCCGAGGCGCAGCCTGCGCCGCGCCATGACGCTGCCAGTCACGGTGTCCAGTGCGGTTTCGACACTCTGGGTGGTGCGGTCCAGCAGGGCCGGGGGCAGGTTCTCGGGGTCCAGCGGGGCTGCCAGCCGGATTTCGGCGGCCGTGCGAACCTGCAGGGACGCAACCGCCAGCAACTGGCTGTTGGCCAGCCGGTCGTCACGCCCCAGCTTCGCACTGCCGCCACCGGACAGCCGGAAAGAGCCCGGATCGCCCCGGCGCTGGGCGACGCGGTCGGGGAACGCCGCAGCCAGAAGGGCGGCGGGATCGCCCTCGGCCTCGGCCTGCACGCGAAGGCGGCGGCGATACTGGCCGGCAGCCTGACGAATACGCGCCAGCGAGGCACGATCCGCATCGGGGTGGGCACCCCCGGCAACCAGATCAAGGCGCAGCGCAATATCGGCAGGCGGCGTGATCGGGCGCCCCTGCGCGCCGGGGCGGGGGCGCAGGGGATCGCGCTCTTCCAGCAGTGCGGCGATGTCGCAGGCCAGCGCGCCCTCGCCCGGTGTGCGGGCGGCAAGCATCATGGCGGCCAGACGCGGATGCGCGCCCAACCGGGCCATTGCCGTGCCGTGCGCGGTGATCCGGCCATCCCCATCCAGACCGCCGAGATCCTGCAGCAGCGTGCGCGCGCCCTCCATCATGCCGCCGGGTGGCGCATCGGGCAGCGACAGATCGGCGGGTTCGGTGCCCATCACCGCACGCCATGCCGCAAGATCGAGACACAGGCCCGACAGATCGGCGTCCAGAATTTCGGGCCGGTCATGCGGCGTCATGGCCCGGTGCGTCGCGTCGGACCACAGGCGGATGGCAACGCCCGGCCCCTCGCGCCCGGCGCGGCCGGCGCGTTGCTCGGCCGTTGCGCGTGAGATTTTCAGCGTCTGGAGCTTGGGCAATCCGGTCGACGGTTCCAGTCGCGGCGCACGTCGCAACCCGCCGTCGATCACGATGCGCACGCCGGGCACCGTCAGCGATGTCTCGGCAATCGAGGTGGCGAGGATGATCCGCCGCCCCTCGTTTCCGCCGGGTCGCAGCACGCGGTCCTGTTCCGTGGCCGCCAGTTCGCCATGCAGCGGCAGCACCTCCGCCCGAACATCGGCGAGCGCCGAGCGAGCGCGCGCAATTTCCCCGACACCCGGCAGGAAGCACAGAATATCGCCCTCATGCTCGGCCAGGGCGGCGCGGGCCGCACGGGCCACCGCATCCGGCAGATCGCGCGGATGCAGCAGATCGCGCGGGCTGTGCCGGATATCGACGGGGAACATCCGTCCCTCGCTCTCGATGATCGGCGCATCCATCAGGGTCGCGAGGCGCGCACCATCCATCGTGGCCGACATGGCCAGCAGCCGCAGTTCAGGCCGCAGACTGCGTTGCAGGTCCAGCGCCAACGCCAGCGCAAGATCCAGGTCCAGCGCGCGTTCGTGCACTTCGTCGAAGATGATCGCGGTCGTGCCGTCCAGCGTCGGATCGCCCAGCAGACGCCGCACCAGCAGCCCCTCGGTCACCACCTCGATCCGGGTACGGGCGGAAACCGCCTGATCGGTGCGGGTGCGAAACCCGATCAGGCCGCCCGCTTCTTCCCCGATCAGGGCGGCCATCCGCCGAGCCGCCGCGCGCGCCGCAACACGCCGGGGTTCGACCAGCACGATCATGCCATCCCCCCGCCACGCGCTGTCCAGCAGCGCGAGCGGGGCCAGCGTGGTCTTGCCCGCACCCGGCGGCGCGATCAGCAGGGCGTTCGTCCCGGCCTCCAGCGCCGCGACCAGCGCGGGCAGGGAGGCGGAAACGGGCAGGATGGGAAGCTCGGGCATCAGGACGGGCGGGCCTTCGGCGGTTATGCAATCAGACGCAACGCCGTCGTGCATAGGCGCTGCGGCAGGAACCCGAAAGGGTAATCGGGTGGCATATTCCGTCCGCCAGAGTGTCCGTCAGTGCATTGCGACGGCAGACGGAGAGGGACCAAAGATGAACAACGACAGCTTCTCCGGATGAATTTCCTGACTGAATACGTCGCGAATCATTTTGGGCGTCGTTGTCTGAGCCATCCTGATGTCCCGCGCAGTCTGGTCCAGCGGCAAATCTTTGGTCGCACACCGTAGGTCGTGTGTCGCGATCGAGTCCAGTGAAGCGCTTTCGAATGGCACTGTTCGCAGATAGGCAGCCTTCACGCGCATCAACTCGTCATCGCCGACCGGGTTGGCGCGCATATCTTCAAGGATCGACAGGGCGCGGGCTTTTGCACGGGAAACTTTGTCCGGGTCTGCGCCGAATGCGAGCAAGAAGTGACCGCGAGTTTTATCGAAAGCCGTCAGGCTTCGCACAGTATAGACATACCCTGTGCTGGTCCGAAGTGCCTGTGTCAACCGGGATGAAAAGCCGGCGCTCAACACGGCATTGCCAAGTCCGAATGTTATATCTTCTGGCTTGCCATCACGCAGCCGGACCGGCTCCTGCAGGAACACCTCGTCCTGCGTACGGCCTGCAGCGGACATTTGCAGTGTGGTCGGCGGCAAATCCGGTACCTCTGGTGCCACGACATTCGGTTTCGGGCCGCTGGCGTGCCAGTTTCCGAACGCGGCCATAACAGCGCGCCGCGCAGCTTGCGGTTCGATGTCGCCGATCACCTCAATGACCGTCATGTCCGGACGATACGCATGCTGAAAATAGGCAACCACATCGTCGCGCGTCAGCCCTTGCAAGGTTTGGGGCGTCGACTCGCGCAGTTCGGGATCGCCTTGTGGCAACGTATCGGCCAGCACGGCGCGCAGGAACGCGTGGTTCGGTGTCAGCATGACGCCCTGACGGATATGAACCAGCCGGTCCTGAACATTTGCCAGATCCGTCTGACGAAAGGCAGGGTGGAGTTCCGTATCGGCGAGAAGTGCGATCGAGGCGGCAAAATCCTCTGACGATGCTGCCAACCCGAAATTCGTACCCAAAGAGATTTTGCTGCCAATGTCGTCGGCTGCCTTTGCTGTTGCGATGCGGTCTCTGGCCTCGGTCCCAAACAGCAGCAGCGCACCGGTCAATCCAGCGACACCTTCCTTGCCTGTCGGTGTCTCCAGATTTTCGTTCTGGCGGATGGCACCGCGCAAGACGACCGTATGCGTGTCATGCATCGGTCGAACGATCAGACGTATCCCGTTCGGCAGTTTCCAGTCTGCGGCCGGATGTGTCAGGCGGGGTGTTGGCGGTATCGACAGCAGGCTGTGAGCCCAGTCAGGCAGGGGGGTCTGCGGCGCGTCCTTGCTGCCGAATTTTTCAGCCCCGCCAAATCCCGTATCGTGCGTCGGCGCTATCTTGCCATTCGGTTGCCAAACCTGCGTGATGGCGTGATCGAGTGAAAGATAACGGTGTGCCAGTGCGTTGACTTGCGCCGGGGTCACGGCGGCATATTGCCGCGTCAGACTGTCCGGGTCGGGCAGATCGAGATCGACGGCAGCGTGTAGCCATGCTCCAGTCAGACCGACAATGCTGTTTCGCTCAAGTTCTGTTTCTTTTATCTGGCGACGTTTTGCAGCCTCGACCAGATCAGCCGGAATCCCGTTTGTCTGGAAATCCGCAAGGACAGTCTTCAAGCGAGCCAGATAGCTGTCCGCCGTTGCGTCGCGCGGAAAGGCAACGGTCGCCACTGCAATGCCAGCGTGGTGGTAGCCTTCATAACTATAGCCGGCACCGAGACTTTTTCCAGCAATGGAGAGCGTACCGAGGGGGCCGCGTGGCGAATTGATGGCCGCCGCCATGATCTGCAATGCCGCATAATCCGAGTTGTGTATATCCGGCATGCGCCAGCCGATGGTGGCCATGCCGAACGCCATGTCGGTCGGGGCTGTCAGGGTCTGCGGGGCCAATGTTTCGGGCGGTGGCTGTATCGCGGCGTGGGAGGGCACATCGCGCTGTGGCACACCATCGAACGCAGTATGCACCGTCGCCATTGCATCAACCGGCACGACGTCTCCCACGATCAGCAGCACTGCATTGTTCGGCGCATACCATGTCCGGTAAAATTTGCTGAGTCTCGCAACATCGGTCGTGTCGAACGACTGGCGGGTGCCTAGGGCATCCCACGCGTACGGTGTGCCGGACAGCAGCATGGCGCGGAACTGCTCACGCGCCCGCACGACGGGCACCGAGCGATCTTGCGATACTTCCTGTTCGATCGCACCGCGTTCACGCGCCCACTGATCCGCATCCAGCGAAAGGTTTTGCATCCGGTCAGCCTCGATATGCAGGAAGACGCGCAGGTCGGCGGGTGCGATGTTGAAAATATACTGCGTCCGGTCGAAGCTAGTCATGGCATTGGCTATACCACCGGCGGCTTGCATGGCTGTCCCGAACTGATCTGAACTGAGGTTCGGTGTGCCGCGGAACATCATGTGTTCCAGTGCGTGAGCAGTACCGGGAAATTCGGCCGATGCGTCTATAGACCCGGCAAGATAGACCAGCCGCATGGCGATCATGGGCGTCAGAGCATCACGTACGACAATCACACGCAGACCATTGGGCAACGTCTCGCGCAAAACGTCGTCGGTGGCATGAGCGGGGGTGAGATGTGCGGCGAACGCCCATAGCAGGCCGATGGACAGGGCGAGTATACGTGGCATGACTTTACTTCAGCTCCATCCCATTAGTTCGAAATCGCAACATTATGTTATGTTTGTGCAACATATAACAAGAGCATGAGGGGGCTAAGCGTTAAAATCTCGTGACACGCACGCGGTCTTTGAATCGGATTGCGCGTTGCAGCGGGGTGGCACCGCGCAGGAAGCAACGGTTTTCGGAACGCAGCAGACTTTTCAAGATAGTCTCTTGCTCTTGCTGACCCGGCACCGTCGTGCATAGGTGCTGCGGCAGGAACTCGAAAGGGTAATCGGGTGGCAGCCTCAGTGCGGTGCCTTGGCTGGCGGCGGTGGCCCAAGGATGAGCAGCGAGAGCTTCCCGGGCTGTACCGTGCGGCAGAACACATCCTGCACCTGTGCGGGGGTGGCGCTCTCGACGGTTTCAAGATCGCGGTCGGTCTGGGTCAGCGGCAGTCCGGCAGCAGCAAATCGCAGGTCATGGCGCGCCTGAGCGACCATCGAGTTGTTGGAAGCCCGCATCGCCGTCAGGAAGGCAGCCTGTGCACGGATCAGTTCGGTCTTGCTGATGGGGTGCAGGCACATGCCCCTGAGCGCGTTCATGGCATCGGCTGTCGCGATGTCTGCCAACTCCGGCGGACTGGCAAACGCAATCGTAAAGACGGCACGCGTGGTGTCCAATCCCAGATCGCTGTGGACGGCCTCAACCAGCGGTCGGCGGACGTGCAGGGCTTGCACCAGTCGGGACTCCGTCCCTACGCTGAGCACCGCTTTGGCCAACAGAAAACGTATGGTATCTGCTTGACCAAAGCGCAGCCCGATTGGTTCTTGCAAGAGGACAGTATCAAGCAACCGCCCTTCGCCCTGGACGCGCAATGTCGTGACGGGCATCGGGCCTATGGCGGGCAAGATCACCGCCGGGCGATGACCACTGGCATGCCACCCCCCGAAAGCACGCATGATGATCGTCCGCGCCGCCTGCGGGTCGATATCGCCGACAATCTCGATGATCGTCACGTCGGGACGGTAGGCCCTGTTGTAATACGTGACGACATCGCTGCGGGTCAGGCTGCGGATCGTCCGTGGCGTGGTTTCACGCAGGAACGGGTCGCCTTTGGGCAGCGTTGCGCTGAGCGCAGCACGCGAAAATACATCCTGCGGGGTTTGTCGCTTTTTCTGCAGTGTGCTTGCCATGCTTTCCCGGATCGTCGCCAGTTCGGTCGGGTCGAAGACAGGGTGCAGTTCCAGATTGACCACCATCTCGAGTGCATGTGCCAAGGCTTCCGGGGGGGTCATGACGGCGAACTCCGCGCCTGCCGCCCCGAGTGCGTCATGATCCCGGGCGCTCTGACGCAACAATTCCTTGGTCAGTTCCGCGACGCCCTCCTTGCCTGGTGCCTCCTCAAGATCGCCGTTCTGCTGGACGGTGCCGCACATGAAGATGTGGTGAACACCCCGCACCGATCGCACGATCAGTCGCAGGCCATTCGGCAGCACCCAGTCGGCACTCGGCGCGGGGATCGGTGGCCGGGGTGTGACACCTTGCATGGGCCGTGCCCAGGACGGCAGGCGGGCGGGCGGGGGCGTGACCGCCGCCCCGAAACCCGGATCGTGTAACATCTGTTGAAAATCGTCTTGCGCGGCATGGGCGCGGATGGTGGGCATTAAAAGCGCGCACAACAGGCCCGCGCTCAGAAACTGGCTCAGTCGCATACGCTTCAAACACTCTCTTTCAGGGGGGATTTTTCGAGTCTGTTACATTCTGTTATGTTTCCGGGAAATAGGAAAGCACCTGCGGTTTCGGATTCGCCCGCTTTTCTGACAGACTGCGTGTCCTGGTCGCCACCGATGAAAACAGGACCCGCCTTATGGACGCTGAACGCCCCCCACTGCCCCCGTTCGAGACGCTGGACGCTGTCGTGCAAAAGGTGCGACAGGCCGAAGATGCGTGGAACAGCCGCGACCCGCATCGTGTGTCGCTTGCCTATACGCCCGACAGCGACTGGCGCAATCGCAGCGACTTCATCAAAGGCCGCGCGGAAATCGTCGCTTTTCTGGAACGTAAATGGAGCCGCGAGCTTGATTATCGGCTGGTCAAGGAAGTGTGGGCGTTCGGTGGCAACCGCATCGCCGTCCGGTTTGCCTATGAATGGCACGATGCGGGGGGAAACTGGTTCCGTTCCTACGGGAATGAGAATTGGGAATTCGATCCCGCCGGTCTGATGCAGCGCCGCTTCGCCAGCATCAATGACGTGTCCCTGACCGAGGCCGACCGCCTGTTCCACTGGCCGCTGGGCCGCAGACCGGACGACCACCCTTCGCTCAGCGACATGGGGTTGTAAGGGGGGCTACGTCAGCGCACGCCTGTGCTAAACCGGCGTGATGGACAAGGTGCCAGTGCTTTACCGATGGCATCGTTGTCTCTGCCACCGGCAAGCTGTTGGTCCCGCCCACCCATCAGAATGCCGTTTCATGGCACACGGCATTCTGAGGGCGTTTAGTCAATGCAGGGCTATGACCGACGTGACTGCCTGAAATCTGCCAGTCGGCGCCTTATCCCACGCAAGAAACATTGACATCGCTGTGCGTATCAATGGCTGCATAGCGTGCTTTCAGCCAGAGAGCCAAACGTTGGTAGACAACACGTGTAAAATGAGTATCAGTCACCTGCTCTGCATCAGATTTAATGAAAGTGTCGATCTGTACAACCTCGACATTGGTAAAGTTTGCAGCGACCTCAGCCTGCCATTGATTGAGTACTAGATGGCGATCAAGTATCGCACCGTGCACATGGCTGAAGCCCTCGCTGGATCCCAGCACGACGATGTGAGTTGTGGCTGGGATCGCCGAGAAAATTTTGTGTAGATTATTTTTAAAATCGGCTTCGCTGGATTGGCCGACATGCATCATGTTGGCTTTGAAGTAGCGGAAAACGTCCAATCCCTCTTGTGGAACCCCGGCGTTACGGAGGTCGGGCTCAAAAAAATGGGTCAGGTTGTTATAGCCCAGATTAGACGGTGTGTAAGTCAGGAGCGTCTTGCCGGAATGCTGTCGATAGGTACTGTAGTAAAGGTCCGCCCAAAAGCTAAAAACAATAAGCCCATAGGTGCCCGAAGAAAAATCAATATTTAGATCTTCTGTTCGGTAGCCGCAGGATTTCAGGCATGCCAGTTCTTGCTCGTCAGGCGCTTGAGCGGAATAAGCCACGATCGAAGAATGATCACGCCGCAATTCTCCGCCAAGATGAATAGTATTGGCAAACAATCGAAAGTGCTTCGTTACAGGCTGTAGATAATGAGCGACGGACTCCAGGTCGCAGCCACCGCATAGAAGAATGCCTGTCTCTCCCGCTTCTTCCAGCGCTGAGTCTGTGTCAGACTCTAGACGGTAACTGATCCAGTCTGCCGGATTAGAGTCGTCGAACAGATCCGACAGGACATTCCCCTGAACGTCTATATCCGGGCGACCGAGTTTTCGGTATAACCAGAGTTCCACGAACATCCCGAGTGTCCGGCAGGAAAAGCAGTAATGCTCTAGCTTATCATAACCGGCACCGCGCTTTTGTACAAAGAAGCCAACGTACCCATAGTCGCCGAATTGGTCACGCACACGCACAAGCGCCGTATGTGTGTCGTAACCGCCAATCATATGCAGGACTTGCTGGCGTGCCGTTTCAGGATCGTCGGAGACACGATGCTTTGTGTAATTGAGTTGGTTCGTACGATTGATTAGTTCGATAACGCGGTCAATATTGCCCTCGATATCGTAATCAAGTTCAACAGTAATACGGCTCTGACGTAAAAACCCGTGCGTATCACCGCTACTTTGCTCGCGCGCCTTTTGCTTGATCTCCAGAATTTTATAGTCGGCGAGGCGCTTCATTTCAGGGTCAGGTCTGCCCACCAACAAGGGACTCTCAAGCAGAGAGGGCAAGATCGACTCATCAGCAACCTGCAGCCCTTCAACCATGTGCCGGGCTTCTTCCAGATTCATCGGATTATCGTCGATGAACAGGACTGTGGCCGCACGTAATTGGACTTGCTCTACGATATCGCGAATTCGTGTTCCTTTGGGATTCCAATTTATGCTTGGAAATATGAAATACTCCCACAGATTCAAGCGTTCGAGCACCGCTTTAGTGGGTTCGAAATCGTTTTTAGAACATATGGAACTGACGATGCCACGGCGGGCCAGTTCTTTGACGGTATCGCCGAAATGAGAACCCTCGTCGATACCACCTTCTGTCAGCGTACCTTTCCAAAAGGTCTCATCAAGATCCCAGATAACCAGCCTAACAGCCTCAGTCACTACTGATACCTCCTGCAAAGAAGTCTGAGAAAGGCCGATAGCCACATCAATCTTCTTTTCTAAAGATGTATTTCTTATTGTTGAGTCAATAAGCTTTTCAAGTTTTTATATCGGATGCCAATTAGAACTATGGTTACGCGTTCGAGGGGAAGAAGCTCTTAATAACCGTGATTTTGAACGCCATGTGCGGAGCCGCGAGGTGCTGTTATGGGAACTCGGTCCGGTGTAAATCACACCATATGAACAAGCAGTCAGCGCTTTATACTAACTGCATTGTTTGCGTGTGAGTTATGGCGCGTACCATTGGTTGTATTCTCACTTTCTGCTGATCGCGGGGATACTGCCAAAGCGTGATGTTGCAACCCCTTGTCAAAATCGCTGCTTGGACAGGAAAAGGGGCACGGTCCCCGAGCATGACCTGGGCCGCAGGGCGGTCTATCCGGGAGATCGCCGTGATCCGATCCGTGGCCAGATGCTGTGGCTCTGCTGGGCGGGTAGGTCGGGAGGGATACGTCTCAGTCAGCGCCCTGCAGACCCTCAGTAATATGAAACCTGCCCGTCGTTTGCTCACCTGACTTCTGAAGCAAGAAGGCATCCCCCCTTGCTTTCGCCGCGCGCATCGCAAATTAGTCTGTCATTGTATGGTCTGTGGCCGTAGCCGAACGGTTGCCCTGTCGAGGAACAAAGTCTTGCGTCTGGTGATCTGTCTGCTGTCGTTGCTGCTGGCCCTGCCCATGACCGCCGTCCGCGCGGCCGAGAGTGCGGGCGTGACCACGACGCACGACACCGCCAGCCTGATTACCGACAGCGACACTGCACAGGCGGGCGCGCCGCTGGGTGTCGCGTTGCATCTGCGGTTGCAGCCCGGCTGGCACACATACTGGATCAACCCCGGCGACGCGGGCGAGGCCCCGACGGTCGATGCCAGCCTGTCCGGTGCGCTGGCGGGCAAGGGAGGCCCGATCAACTGGCCGACGCCGGTGCGTATCCTCGATTCCGGCCTGATGTCCTATGCCTATCTCGGGGACACGGTGCTGCCGTTGCAGATCACGCCGACCGCCGGGGCTGCGGGCGGGGACGTGAAACTTCACGCCCATGCCATGTGGCTGGTGTGCGCGGATGTGTGCGTGCCGGAAAAGGCCGATTTCGACGTGACGCTGCGCTCTGGCGTACCCGCGCCGTCCGCTCAGACACCGCTGTTCACCAAGGCCGCGCAGGCCAGCCCCGTGGCGTCGCCCTTCAGCGCGACGCTGACCCCGGCCTCGCAACTGGTGCTTTCGGGCTCCGGGCTGGGGCCGGACGTCGTGACCGATGCGTGGTTCTTCCCCGAAGTCTCGGGCCTGATCGATCAGGCGGCCACACAGAAACTTTCGCTCAAGCCCGGTTCGCTCTCGCTCGATCTGAAATGGGCTGACGGGGTCAAGCACGATCAGTCTCTGGCGGGCGTTGTCGTCATTCGTGACAAGGCGGGAGAGGAACGTGCGTTGCGCGTCACCGCCAACCCGGGGGCTGCACCGGCGGGCGCTGCCAGCACGCCGGTCGGGCACGCGGCGGCGGATGCACCGGCGCTGTGGCGGGCGACGCTGTTCGCGTTCCTTGGCGGTCTGGTGCTGAACCTGATGCCGTGCGTGTTCCCGGTGTTGGCAATGAAGGCGCTGGCGCTTGCGCGCCTCGGCGGGGCAGGGCAGCGGGCTCAGCGCATGAGTGCCAGCCTGTATGCGGTCGGTGTTGTCCTGTCCTTCACACTGCTGGGTGCCGTGCTGATGGGGCTGCGCGCTGCGGGCGATGCGGTGGGCTGGGGCTTCCAGTTTCAGTCGCCGCTGTTCGTGGTGGCGATCACGTGGCTGCTGTTCCTGATGGCAATGAACCTGTTCGGGGTGTTTGAAATCACCATTGGCGGGGGCGGCGGTGCCCATCGCGGTGGTGCGGTGGGCGACCTGTTGACCGGTGTGTTGGCGGTGGTTGTTGCCTCGCCGTGCACGGCACCGTTCATGGGCGTGGCGATTGCCGCAGCCCTTGGCGGATCGGCGATCGCGGGGCTGGTGATTTTCGTGGCGATGGGCCTCGGGCTGGCGGCCCCTTCGCTTGTGCTGGCGGTGGCACCTTCACTTGCGTCGCGCATGCCGCGACCGGGCGCGTGGATGGAAGTGCTGAGGCAGGTTCTGGCCTTTCCGCTGCTTGCCACATGCGTGTGGCTGCTGTGGGTTGCCTCGCTGCAGGGTGGCCCGTCGGTCGTCGTGCTGGCCACGGGCGGCGCGGTTGCGCTGGCGCTGGCGGGCTGGTTGTTCGGCCATGCCCAGCGCGCGTCGATGCGCGAAGGGCGGCGCGCGCAGGTGCGGACCCTGCGGGCCGCGTCGCTCGGGCTGGTGCTGGCCACGCTGGCGCTGCTGCCGCGCGTCAGCACCGAGGCCACGCCGGGCGGCACCGTGCAGGCATCCGCGCAGGGGATCGAGCCGTTTTCCGAAGCCCGTCTGGCGGAGCTGCGCGGGCAGGGGCGCCCTGTGTTCGTGGACATGACGGCGGCGTGGTGCATCACCTGTCTGGTCAATGAACGGGTGGCGCTCAGCACGCCTTCGGTCAAGGCGGCGTTCGCGGCGCACAAGGTGGTTCTGATGCGCGGTGACTGGACCAACCGTAACGAGACGCTGGGCGCGTTCCTGAAAGCGCATCAGCGCGACGGTGTACCGCTTTATGTCTTCTATCCGGCGCATGGGGAGGGGCAGACCCTGCCGCAGATCCTGACGCCGGGTCTGGTGCTGGGCCTGCTGGGCACCTGAATGCGGATGGCAGACTGAACCTTTCCCGTGCTGCGCCTTTTTATCCAGGGCAACAGACGAACGGGAAAGTCAGGTTTTCATGCTGCAGGATGTATGGCTGCTTCTGTCCGTCGTGACGCTTGCGATTATCGCCGTGGACTGCGTGCGACGTCCGCAGCACATGGGCGTGATGAACGTCACATGGCCGCTGACCGCGCTGTATTTCGGGCCGATTGCGGGCTGGTTGTATGCCGCGTACGGGCGCAGCGCGCCGAAATCGCATCATCACCACGAAGGGCACGGGGCGCACCATCACGACATGCACCATGATCATCACGCGATGGCAGGGGATGATCACGAGGCATCAGCGCGTTCCACCTTCGTCAGCACGACCCACTGTGGCGGCGGCTGTGTGTTGGGCGACCTGATCGGGGAAAGCGTGGTGAGCGCGCTTTCCCTCACGCTGTTCGGTTCGATGCTGATCGCAGGCTGGACAGTGGATTTCGTGCTCGCATTCATGCTGGGTGTCGCGTTTCAATATTGGTCGATCCGTCCGATGCAGCCTGACATGACGCCCGGCATGGCGCTGCGTGCCGCACTCAAGGCCGATACGCTGTCCATTCTTGCTTTTCAGGTCGGAATGTTTGTCGTCATGGGGCTGAGGGCGGTTCTGGCACCGGGCTTGACGGTCGCAGATTCGGATTTCTGGATCTGGATGCAGGCCGCCATGCTGGTCGGATTTGCCACAAGCTTTCCCGCAAATCGCTGGCTGGTTCGCAAGGGTCTGAAACACGCGATGTAAGGCCGCATCGTCGTGCGAAAGTCGCCGCATGGCGCGGGTTCTTTACGGCGCGTGCAGATGTCGACCGATCAGCGCCCCAACTTCATCGCTGTGGGTCAAAGCCAGATCGTGGTCCGCACCCGTGATGACGTGAAGCGTGGCTTGCGGCAGCAGCGCACACAGTCTTTGCCCGACGGCCACCGGGCTGATCGGGTCGTTATCACCCCACAACAGCAGGGTCGGCGCAGCAATTTTCGGGAGCACGGCAGACAGATCCTCGCGCGCGTCGCCGATCCATCGACCAGCCTGCGGGAACGCCGCGTAATAGTCCGCACGCCAGTCCGAACCGCCCAGATCGGACACCGGCACCCCGCCTGATGTCGCGCACAACACCAGCCGCGCCACCCTGTCCGGCAGTGCCAGCGCAGCCTTCAGCGCGACAAGGCCACCCATCGACTGCGCGACGATGTTCACGGGTTCCGTCATCCGGGCCAGCACCATCAGGACCAGATCGTCAATCCCGGTCACGTCCGCTTGTGCGGGTTCATGCCCCAGACCCGGCCAAGCGATGAAGATCCCGTCCACACCAGCGCGCAGACCCGCAGGCTTCCAGAACGCCGCGCGTCCGGCAGCGCCGGGCAGAAACAGGGTCTTGGGTTTGCGTGTGGCCATCGGTCCGCACGATGCATCAGGACCAGACGACCAGACAAGATGCAGACCATGCCCCCTGATCCGGGAGCGGTCCCGCTGATCGGGTGGCGGATGCGCCGACATGCGGGGCCGTGCGCGGGGTCAGTGGATCAGCGGGATTGTCGGCAGGAAGCGGCACCCGAGCAACAGCAGCGTAAAGAACGTGCCGATCGAGGCTGCGATGGTCAGGGCTGTCTGTGCGACGCCGGCTTCGACATGGCCGGCTGCGTGCGCGGCAGCGACAGGCGTATGGTTCGGGGACTGGGTCATGGCGGGATCTCCATCCGGCGCTGTGCCGGTGGGGAGACCCTGAGCTGACGGACGATCTGCGTCCTTGATCCAGATCAAGCAGCGCGCGAAACACCCCCATGAGGGGGAACCGCAGTCCGTGATTGGGGCGGCGCATGCAGCGACCGCCCCCCGACCCCGGTCCCGTCAGGCCAATCAGTAGCCGTTCGCTGTGCTGCCCGTTGTCGCCGTGCTGCTGCCGGAGGGCAGACGCAGAACGCCCGGCTTGGGCGACATCTGCTGCGGTGCCGGTGCCGGTGCAGCGGTCGTGGCCGTGCTGTCACCGCCAGCACCTGTCGGAAAAATCGCATCGGGAACGGCAGGTGCCGCTGGTGCGGCTGGAACAGCCGGAGCCGCTGGCTGCTGGGCTGCTGCCGTGTCGGTCGGTGCCGCGGGCGCGATCTCGCTCTGCGCAGCTTGTGACATCGGCGCGTTCGTCATGTCGGTCGCCGGTGGGGCACCCGCAACGACCGGGGCTCCGGCCACCATGCCGACTGGCGGGGCCGCGTCCGGCGCGCCCGGCGCACCGAGGGTCTGTTGCTGGATGGCACCGCCGACCGGCGTGCCCCCGGCGTCAACCAGCCAGTCGCGCAGGGAACGGCGCACCTGCAATTCCAGCTCGACGTTCATGTCGTTCATCATCTGCGTCGTGATGGTGTACAGCGCGGCCGGGCTGTCGGCGTCGCCGCTGGCATCGTCGGGTTTGTACGCCCGCGTCACCTTGGCTTCGGCAAAACCGGCGTGCTGGCCGTTCGGCAGCGTGATGTCCAGATGCACGTCCATCGAACCCTGGAGTGTGCCGCCTGGCGCATGCAGGATCGAAGCCTGATCGATCGAGAAGATGGCTGTGCCGGCACTGCCTGCCGCGGCCAGACGGTCATGCGCCATCTGCTGCAATGCCTGATCAGGCGGTGTGGGCGAGCGGCCGGATATATCGCCCGGCACCGTGCCCGGAGGTGCATTGTCGACAATCTGCAGCGAAGCGACATTCAGTTGGAAGCGGCTGAGATATTCATAATGCAGCGGCGCGAAATTGGCGGGCGCATCGCCCGAGTCACAGCCGGACAGCGCCGTCAGCGAAAGTGCCAGAAAGGCCGCCGGGACACACGCTGCCGTCTGACGCAGCAGGCGCGGGGCAGCGCGCCACGGGGAAATCATGCCATGGGGGAGGTGACGCATCGTCCGGGGCTTCTCCATCAGGCACGTGCGACACCGTCTGGGCCGCCCTCGTGCGGGCTTCTTGATCGTGCCCCGGTCACGACGCATGGCACGGGGCGTGCAACTTATGGCAGAAACCTGCCGTGCGCTCGGGTCGGGGTCAATGCCCCCGACGGGAGAACCAGTTCCTGAAACGCCCCAGCAGAGGTGCGGGATCCGATTCCGTTGCCGCAGGGGCATTTTCCGACGGTTCGGGCGCAACGGGCAGCCAGTCGCCACCAGACGCCGCGACCGCTGGTGCCTGCATCTCCTCGCTGTGGCCCGGTTCGGTGACGTCGACGCCAAGGGCCGACGTCTGCCCGATCCCGAAATCTTCCGGACGGAACGGTTGCTGGGCTCGCAGCATCTCGGGATGATCGGTGTTGAGCGCATACCACGCCAGGATGACCCCCGGCAGCAGGCCCGCGAACGGATCGGAACTGATGATCAGCCGCGCGAGCGGGCAATAGAACCCGGACTGGATCGTGCCGTCCGCCGCCACCATCACCGAAAGATAGAACACCGTGTTGCGACGCGGATCAAAGAAGCGGTGAAAGACCGTGCGGCCCACCGTCATGATCGCCTGTGTCCGCACGATTCCATCGCCGAAGGGCGAGGCGATCAGCATCTCACGTGGCGCGTGCAATCCCGTGGCATGATGCGCCGCCGCATGTCCAAGCAGCGCATCGATGGCATTGGCCGAGAATGTCAGGCCATCTTCGCCGCTGTAATCCGGGCGTGTGGCCTCCGGGTCCGCTGCGGGCGGCTGCGGCGGCACGACCGTGATGGCACCCAGCGCATTTGGTGCCCATGCCAGCGTCAGTTGCAGCACACTCGGCAACCCGAGATGCGACAGGACGGAATCCGGCGGGGGATAGTCCGGCATGGGCATGACCAGACTGAACTGTGCGATCGGACCCAGAATGTAATCGAGGCCCGTCATGATCGCGGCGCGTACGTCCGGGGCGACGGACGCAATATGACTGCCGCGGTACGTGCCATCCGCGTCAAGGAACCAGTGTGCGACCTGCCCGGTGTCGGTCCTGACCAGTGGCTGAATCCACACGGCACCGGACAGCCGCCGTGCCGGGCCGCTCATGACCCAGTCGGGATAAAGCGCGGTGACCGGAGCATCGTGCAGGTGCGGCGTGGGCTGCATCGGCGGCTCCGCCATCCCGTGCAGTTCCTTACCGTCAATGTCCGTCATGGTCATGTCCATCATGTGCTCCAGCATCTTCGGGTCATGTGCATCGGTCAGTGTCGGGCCGGGTTCATGCCGGATGACGGCCAATGTCCTCACGGGGGAAGCGGAAGTCGAAATTGCAGAATTCGCACGTCATGACGATATCGTCCGCGACCGCCATGTGGTCCAGATCGTCGACCGTGAAGGTTTCGAGAATCCCTGCCAGACGGGCGCGCGAACACCGGCACCCGAATGCCAGCGCCCGTGGTCGGTCCGCCAAAGGGTCGAGGGAATGAAACAGACGGTGCAGCACGGTTTCACCGGGCAGTGCGTCGTCCAGAAGTTCCGCGTCCGTCACGGTGGATGCCAGCGTGACCGCGGTTTCCCACGAATCCTGCGCCGCTGCATCGCGTGCCGCATCCATGGCTTCGGCCTCCGCCTCCGTGCCGCCCCCGCTGGCGATCTTCTCCAGGATCAGGGCGCTGGCGCGCCAGCCCAGATCGGTGCGCGCACAGGCCAGACGGACCCAGCAGGCATGCTGCTCGCTCGTTTCAAAATAGTGCATCGCCATGTCCGACAGACTGCCGGGCACGATTTCGACGATCCCCTGATGGCGGTCCATGTCCGGTCCCTGATCGACCGTGAAGGCCATATACCCGGCACCCAGCAGCGCGTCCGCGTCCGGGGTGGCCGTGCTGGCCAGAACGGTTTCGAGTTTCTCGGCGTCCGTGCGCGCGTGAAAGCGCAGCGCGCCCGCATCCGTGCAGTCGGCCAGCAGCATCGCGATCGGCCCATCGCCCTTGAGCTGCAGGGAAAACGACCCCTGGAACTTCAGCGCAGCGGCCAGACCGGCCACCAGCGCCAGCGCTTGCCCCGAAAGCTGCGAAACTTCGTCAGTATTGTCGTGGCGCGTCAGCATGACATCGGCCAGTGCGCCCAGGCGCACCAGACGCCCGCGCACCGGGCTTTCACGCAGGTGAAAGGGCGTGACGCCGCGCGGGATCACCAGATCCGGCACGTCGGGCCGGTGGCTGTCGAGGAAAGCAGGTGTATCGATCATGCAGCTACTCTGTGGCGTGCGCCGGACGGCAGGCGGGCGCAAAGACGGAAACGCGCAGCACCCGAACATGGTTCACGGTGCTGCGCGCGGAGGGGACGAATGGCAGGTCCGGGACGGATCGCCACGATGAGTCCCTTAGATACGGGCGGAAATCTCGGCTTCAAGAGCCTCAAGCCGGAGTTCCAGCGCGCGGGCGGCACCTGCGTCCAGTCCCTCGCTCTCGGTCAGGCCCTTCAGCAGGGCCACGCGACACCGGTCATGCGCGATGTCCAGATCGCCCGAACCGCCGGACGCCAGACACTCAAGATACGCGGTGCGGAGGGTCTGCACCCCCTCGCCCTGCACCGGCAGATCCGTGAATGCCGCATCGACACTGCTTTCGACCCAGCCGGGGGTCGCGGCGGTGTCTTCGGTGCTGCTGGGGCGGATCGGGCCGTCTGCGGGGCCGGTCATACGTCGTGTCCCATGCTCAGCCAGTCTTCGCCACACATCGCCCAGACCAGCAGGCCCTTCTGCGCGTGCAGGCGATTTTCGGCCTCGTCGAACACCACCGACTGGTGGCCCTCGAACACTGATTTGCTCACTTCCTCGCCGATATGGGCGGGCAGGCAGTGCAGAAAGATCGCGTCCGGGGCCGCGCAGCGCATCAACCCGCTATCGACGCGATAGGGCTCGAACCGCTTCATGCGCTTGTCGGATGCCGTGTCGGACATGCTGACCCATGTGTCGGTAATGACCGCCGCCGCGCCATCCACCGCCGCTTCGGCATCGTGCGTGACTTCGATGGTCGCGCCACAGGACCGTGCCCACGCCACGGCGGCAGCGTCGGGTTCGTGCCCCTTCGGGGTCGCAATCCGCAGCGTGAAGCCGAACAGGGCGGCGGCCTCGATGAAGGACGTCGCGACGTTGTTGCCATCGCCGACCCACGCCAGCGTGCGCCCGCGGATGGAGCCGCGATGCTCCTCGAACGTCAGGATATCGGCCAGGATCTGCACCGGGTGCGAAGACGGGGTCAGACCGTTGATGACCGGCACGCTGCTCCAGCGCGCCAGTTCATGCAGGGTCTCCGTCTCGCCGGTGCGCAACACGATCACGTCGACCAGACGCGACAGCACGCGCGCCGTGTCGGCAATGCTTTCGCCGCGGCCAAGCTGCATGTCGGACGGTGACAGCACGACCACATCGCCGCCCAGCTGGCGCATCCCCACCTCGAACGAGACACGGGTGCGCGTCGAAGGCTTGCTGAGCATCAGCCCGAGGCTGCGCCCGGCCAGCGGCAGCTTGGGGTGCAGCGGGCGCTGGCGGTTGCGCTGCATGCGCTTGATCGACGCCGCAACGTCGATGATCGCGCGCAGCGTCCCGGCATCGAGATCGCGCAGATCGAGAAAGTGGCGCGGTTCCGCCGGGGTCAGCGGGGGCAGGTTCATCGCGACGCTCACAGTGCGGCCTCCGTCTGGGCGGCCAGTGCCGCTTCGATGGTGACGGCTGCCTGATCCAGCATGGCAACGGCCTGCGCGCACTCGTCCTCCGTCACGACCAGCGGGGGCACCAGACGCAACACATTGTCGCCTGCCGTGACGCACAGAAGCCCGGCCTGCGCCGCTGCGGCCTGAACCTGGGCCACGGGCGGGACGCATTTCAGGCCGACCAGCAGACCCATGCCGCGTCGATCAGCAAATACGGTCGGGTGACGCGCCACCAGACCGTCCAGCATCGTCGCGAGTGCTGCGGCGACCGACTGCACCTGACCAAGGAATCCCTCGGCCGCCAGCACGTCAAGCACGGCATTGCCGGCAGCACACGCCAGCGGATTGCCACCGAAGGTCGAGCCATGCGTGCCCGGCGTCATATGCTTTGCCACGGCCTCGGTCGCCAGAATGGCACCAAACGGAAAGCCGCCGCCAATCCCCTTGGCCAGCGTCATGACGTCCGGGGCAACACCAGCCCATTCATAGGCAAACATCTTGCCCGTGCGCCCCATGCCGCACTGGACCTCGTCAAAGCCGAGGAACAGCCCGAATTCGTCGCACGCAGCGCGCAACTCCTTCAGGAAGCGCGGATCGGCAGCCTTGATGCCGCTCTCGCCCTGAATGGGTTCCAGCATGATACCTGCGGTTTCGGCCGTGATGGCTGCGCGCACAGCATTCATGTTGTTCAGCGGCACGTGCTCGAACCCGTCCAGCGGGGTTCCGAACCCGTCCAGATAGGCCGGGTTGCCGGTGGCCGCCAGCATGCCGAGCGTGCGCCCGTGGAACGCGCCGGTGAAGCAGATAAGCTTCGTGCGCTCCGGATGGCCGGACTTCGCCTGCGCGCGGCGGATCATCTTGACCATGCCTTCGTTGGCTTCGGCACCCGAATTGCAGAAGAACACGCTGTCGGCAAAGGACAGGTCGACCAGCCGCTGGGCCAGCGTTTCGGCCTGCGGGATACGATACAGATTGGACACGTGCATGACGCGCGCGGCCTGATCGGCAATGGCGCGGACAAGGTGCGGGTGCCCGTGGCCGAGCGCGTTGACCGCGATCCCCGCCCCGAAGTCGAGGAATCGTCGCTCGTCCGCCGTGTACAGCCAGGCGCCTTCTCCCCGCTCGAAAGCGAGGTCGGCACGGTTGAACGTCGGCATGAGAGCGGAAATCATCGTCTTGGAATCTTGCTCGTTTTGAAGGTGTAAAGGGCTCGGAAAACAAAAACCGCCCTGCCCGTTGCCGGGCGGGCGCTTTGCAAGCCGAGCTTCATGATGAGCCGTCCTTGTGTTGCAAGTCAAATATCATCCGCCCCAAACCGCGCTTTATGACGTGTTTTGATGCGTTTGCGCGCAGATGAAGGAGGCTCGCGTTGCTCCCGGGGGTATGGCATGCTCGCTGCATGGACGTTGAGTCTGCGCCTGCGGCCGAACCACCGCGCCCCCCCGATCGTGCCGCCTTGAAGGAGGCGGCGCTGGCGCACCTGGCGCGCTTCGGCACGACCGAGCACGGGCTGCGACAGGTGCTGGGCCGCCGCGCGCAGCGCTGGGGGCGCCGGGCCGTCCTGGCCGGGCTGGATGAAGCCGAGGCCGGGCAGGTCGTCGCGGCCCTCAAACCTGTAATTGCCGACATCGTGACGGAAATGGCGCGGCTGGGCGCGGTTGACGACGCACAGTTTGCCGCATCGCGCAGCCGGTCGCTGACGCGATCTGGCCGGTCCACCCGGGCCATCAGCGCCCATCTGGCCGCGCGCGGCGTCACAGCGGACGTGCGGACGCAGGCGCTGGAATCACGCGACGAGACGCTGGGCGACGATGCGGATCTGGTCGCGGCCCTCGTGCTGGCGCGCAAGCGTCGCGTGGGGCCGTTCGCACGACCCGATGCGGAGGCGGACGATGTTGCCACCCGCCATCGCGCCTTCGGTGTGCTGGCCCGGGCTGGCTTTTCACGCGACATTGCGGCCCGCGCACTGTCAATGGACGAGGACGAGGCCATGACACGGATCATTGCGATGAAATCAGCGTGAGACCACGTCCCGGATCTTCGGCGAGGCGGGTCTTTTTGCGCCTGCTTGTGCTGGTCTCGCCTCTGCTGCTTGCGGCGTGCGGTGGGGGGTATCACGGTGCGGTCCAGTGCGCGCCCTATGCCCGCTCCGTCACCGGCCTGCATCTTTCGGGGGATGCAGCCGGATGGTGGCGACAGTCGAACGGTGTGTATGCCCATTCGCTGACGCCGCGCCCGGGCGACGTGCTGGTGTTCCGGGCGACGTCGCGGCTGCCTGCGGGCCATGTCTCGGTCGTGCGGCAGGTCGTGGGGCCACGGACGGTGCTGGTCGATCATGCCAACTGGCGTCCGGGCCGGGTCGAACATGGCGTGCCGGTCATCGATGTGTCGCGCCGCAATGACTGGAGCGCGGTGCGGGTCTGGTGGGCGCCGTCGCGGTCGATCGGGCGCAGCATCTATCCGTCTTATGGCTTCATCGAGCCGCTTTCCGCACGGCTTGCCGATCTTTCATGATGAAACGATGCTTGCATGATCGGCCCCGGCGTTCCATGTGACGTATGGGCGCACCGGCTTGATCGTGCGCGGCGCGTCGAAAAGCGAGGGTTTGACTATGGGTAGCTTGAGCATCTGGCATTGGCTGATCGTGCTTGCGGTCGTGCTGGTCCTCTTTGGTGGTGGCAGCAAGATCAGCTCGCTGATGGGTGACTTCGCCAAGGGCATCAAGTCGTTCAAGAAGAACATGGGTGAAGACGAGTCGATGGAAGCCACCGCGCATCCGACGACCGGCCACCCGAACGGCCAGATCGCCCCGCCGGTCCAGGGTGCTTATGCCCCCGGTCAGACAGCCCCGCAGGCCCCTGCGGCGCATCCGGAGCGCGTTGGGGGCTGAACCCCGCCACGCTGAGCAACGGCCATTGACCATGAGTTTTCAGCCTTACGCCCGCGCCGAGACATCTGATCTCGCGCCCTGGGACCGTGCCTGCGCCCAGATCGTGGCCGCGGGGCAGCGTCTGGACCAGCGCGGCTGGGTTCCCGCAACGGCGGGCAACATCAGTGTGCGCCTGCCGGACGGCCGGATCGCGATCACGCGTTCTGGCGGTCACAAGGGATTCCTGACACCTGCCAGCGTGATGGAAGTCGGGCTGAGCGGTGCGGCCGTGATCGCGGGTGACCGCCCGAGCGCCGAGACCCTGCTGCACACCCAGCTTTATGCCCACGACCGCAGCATCGGCGCAGTCCTGCACGGTCATTCCGTCGCGGCGACGGTGCTGTCGGCCATGTCGCCGGACGCCGATATCGTGTTCGCGGGATACGAAGTGCAGAAGGTGTTTGCGGGCCAGACGACGCACGACGCGCAGGTCACGCTCAAGCTGTTCGACAATGACCAGGATATTGCGCGGCTCGCGACGCGGGTCGAACCGTTCCTGGACACCATGCCGGCCGGATATCTGATCCGTGGCCACGGCGTGTATGTCTGGGGGGCGGATATGTTTCAGGCGCTCGCCCGTCTGGAAGGGCTGGAGTTCCTGCTGGCCTGCGCGCTGGAGCGCCGGAAGCTGGAAGCTGCGGAGGCACGAGCATGAGTGAACTGAAGATTTATCGCGACGACACTCCTGGTGTTATCGCGCAGCAGACCACCGATCCGGACCGCATGGCCGCACTTCTTGGCCCGATCAACGTGCGGTTCGAACGCTGGGACAGTCCGGTAGTGCCCGCCAAAGATGCCCCCGCCGAGGAGATTCTGGCTGCTTATCGCCCGTATCTCGACGGGTTGATGGGCCAGACCGGCGCGGGCTCGGCAGACGTGATCCGTATCAACGCCGCAACGCCGAACAAGGGTGCGCTGCGCGAGAAATTCCTGTCCGAGCACACCCACTCCGAAGACGAAGTGCGGTTTTTCGTGCATGGCAGCGGCCATTTCGTGCTGCATGTCGAAGGTTCGATCTATGACGTGCTGTGCACGCAGGGCGATCTGATTTCGGTGCCCGACGGCATCCCGCACTGGTTTGATGCGGGCGAAGACCCCGATGTCGTGGCGCTGCGCGTGTTCACCGATACCACCGGCTGGATTGCGAACTACACGGGTGACGATGTCGCAACCCGTTTCCCGGTGACCTGAGCATGTCGATCACGCGCCCGCAGCTTGTGCTGCTTGATATCGAGGGAACGACCGCCCCGGTGTCCTTTGTGCATCAGGTCCTGTTTCCCTACGCCCGCAAGGCCTTGCCGAACCTGATCGCCGAACATGCCGACGAACCGGCGGTGCGGGATGCGCTGGCCGAGATCGGACGCATGGCACCCGGGCAGTCCCCGATCGACGTGCTGAACGGCTGGATGGATCGCGACGAAAAGGTCGGCCCGCTGAAAGCGCTACAGGGCATCGCCTGGGCGCAAGGTTATCGCAGCGGAGAGTTGATCGGTGCGCTGTATCCCGACGTTCTGCCCGCTCTGCGCGCATGGCAGGACGGGGGCGTGCGGCTCGCCGTCTATTCCTCCGGTTCGGAGGCCGCCCAGAAGCTGATCTACGGCCATACGACCGAAGGGGATGTGACGGGCCTGTTTGCTGCATTCTTCGACCTGAAAATGGGCGGGAAGAAAGACGCGGCAAGCTATACCGCGATCGCAGCCGCGCTTGAGCTTGCCCCGGTCGACATCCTGTTCCTGTCCGATGTGACGGCGGAACTTGATGCGGCGGCGGCGGCGGGCGTTCGGGTCGCGCAGATTGTCCGCCCCGAAGACGGCACGCAGCCCGGTGCGGTCCATCCGGTGTTTGCCACGTTCGATGCGGTCAGCGACCACTTCGGACTGACCGCAGCGGCATGAGCGCCCGGCTGCACACCGACTGGCGGGCCATCCCGCAAGAAGCCTGGGGTTGCGTTGCGGCCATCGGTAATTTCGACGGTGTGCATCTGGGCCACGCCCATCTGATCCGCACGTTGCATGCCGCGCGCCCTGATGCGCCGCTGGCGGTGGTGACGTTCGAGCCGCATCCGCGCAGCTTCTTTCGCCCGCAGGACCCGCCATTTCGCCTGACCTCGGTGGACGAACGTCTTGCGGCGCTTGGTGCGCTTGGTGTGAAGCACGTCTTCCAGATCGCGTTCGATCATGAATTTTCGCACCTCGCCCCGGAACAGTTCGTCAATCAGGTGCTGCACGACGCGCTGAAACTGGTGCATGTCGGCTGCGGTCAGGACTTCGCGTTCGGCCACCGGCGTTCCGGCACGGGGGTGTTTCTGGCGGAACGGCTGGTCGATCTGGGGATCGGCCTGACGGTCGTGCCGGCGCTGGCCGATCAGGGTGGTCCCTATTCATCGACGCGCATCCGTCGGCTGTTGCAGGAAGGCTATCCCGAACGCGCGGCCGAGGAGCTGGGGCGACCGTTCGCGATCCGCGGCATCGTGCAGCACGGTGACAAGCGCGGCCGTATCCTCGGGTTTCCCACCGCCAACATTCCGTTGGGCGAGCATGTCGAGCCCGCGCGCGGCGTTTATGCCGCCACCGTGCGGCTGCCGAACGGCATCACCTATCGCGGGGTGGCCAATATCGGACGGCGCCCGACGATCAATGACGGGCAGGAAAGCCGCCTCGAAGTCTATCTGTTCGATTTCGAGGGCGATCTGTACGGCCAGACCCTGTCGGTTGCGCTGCACACGATGCTGCGCGAGGAGCGCCGGTTCGACGGTCTGGAGGCCCTGAAGGCCCAGATCGCGACCGATGCCGCCGCCGCCCTGCGCTATCTGGATCACAACGCCGAAGCTTGACCCGGACGGGCGCTGTTCCGCATATGGCATGACCCGGAGTCCCCGGTGGTGCAGAGCGCGCAGGCGTGTGGTGGCCATTGGGGCGATACCAGCGTCCCGACCATCAGCGTCCGGGCGCGAACATAACTGATGATGGCGCGCTGACCCATGTCCGAGACTGCCGAGCCGAAGGATGTCTACCGCGAGACGGTTTTCCTTCCCAAGACGTCCTTCCCCATGCGCGGCAGCCTGCCGACCCGCGAGCCGGAAACGCTGGCGCGCTGGTCCGCGACCGATCTGGACGGCGCGATCGCGCGTCAGGCGGAGGGCCGTCCGGTCTTCACCCTGCATGACGGGCCGCCCTATGCGAACGGCCACCTGCATATCGGTCACGCGCTGAACAAGATCCTCAAGGACGTGATCAACCGCGCCCATCGCATGTCCGGCTATGCCGTGCGGTATGTGCCGGGCTGGGACTGCCACGGACTGCCCATCGAGTGGCGGATCGAGGAACAGTACCGCAAGGCGGGCAAGGACAAGGATTCGGTCCCGCTGCTGGATTTCCGCGCCGAATGCCGGGCCTATGCCCAGACATGGCTGGACACGCAGGCATCGGAATTCCGGCGTCTGGGCGTGCAGGGCGACTGGTCGCACCGCTATGCGACGATGGATTTCACGTCCGAAGCTGCGATTGTCGGCGAAATCGGCAAGTTCCTGCTGAATGGCAGCCTGTATCGCGGCCTGCGCCCGGTCATGTGGAGCCCGGTCGAAAAGACCGCGCTGGCCGAAGCCGAGATCGAGTATCACGACCACACATCGACCACGATTTTCGTGGCGTTCCCGTTCGTCAAGGACGCCACGCCGGGTCATGCGCTGGCCGATGTGTCCGCCGTCATCTGGACCACGACGCCGTGGACCATCCCCGCCAACCGCGCCATCGCCTACGGGCCGGAGATCACTTATTCCGTGGTGCGCGTCGATGGCGTGGCCGATGGCGCGCTGCTGCGACCGGGTGCGAAACTGCTGCTGGCCGAAGACTTGATCGAGGCCGTGTGCACGGCTGCGGGCATCACCGCGCATCACGTGCTGTATACCCTGCCGGGCAGTGCGCTCGAAGGGTCGGTGGCGGCCCATCCGTTCCGCGGTGACGGGTACGAGTTCGACGTGCCGCTGCTGGCGGGCGATTTCGTGACGACCGATGCGGGCACCGGGCTGGTGCATGTGGCACCTTCGCACGGTCCGGATGACTTTCTGCTGGGCCGCGCCAACGGGATCGAGGTCCCGGAACTGGTGATGGATGACGGCCGCTATGCCGAGTGGGTGCCGCTGTTTGCGGGCCACCACGTGTTCAAGGCCGCCGACCCGGTGTGCGACGTGCTGACCGCCGCCATGAACGCCAGTGCCGAGGCTGATACGGCCCCGGCCGGTCTGGTGTCGCGCTCCACACTGGTCCACTCCTATCCACATTCATGGCGCTCGCGCGCGCCAGTGATCTATCGCGCCACGCCGCAATGGTTCATCGCGATGGATGGCGAGACCGAGCTTCGCAAGAACGCGCTGGACGCGCTGGACGACGTGACGTTCGTGCCGGCGCAGGCGCGCAACCGTCTGACGTCGATGGTGGCCGGTCGTCCCGACTGGTGCATCTCGCGCCAGCGTGCCTGGGGTGTGCCGATCGCGGTGTTCGTCGAGAAACGCACCGGCGATGTCCTGCGCGATGCGGACGTGATGGCCCGCATCGTCGAAGCCTTCCGCACGGAGGGTGCCGATGCCTGGTACACCTCCCCGCCCAGCCGTTTTCTCGGTAATGACCGTGACCCGGAGGCGTATGAACAGGTGTTCGATATTGTCGATGTCTGGTTCGAAAGCGGTTCGACCCATGCCTTCGTACTGGGCGATGACAGCCTGCCGTTCCCGGCGGATCTGTATCTGGAAGGTTCCGACCAGCATCGCGGCTGGTTCCAGTCCTCGTTGCTGGAAAGTGTAGGCACGCGCGGCATTGCGCCGTTCAAGGCACTGGTGACGAACGGCTTCGTGCTGGACGAGCAGGGCCGCAAGATGTCCAAGTCGCTGGGCAATGTGGTTGCGCCGCAGGACGTGAACGACACGCTGGGCGCCGACATTCTGCGCCTGTGGGTGATGAATTCCGACACCAACGAAGATCTGCGGATCGGCAAGGAAATCCTCAAGCAGCAGGGCGAGCTTTACCGCCGCCTCCGCAACACGTTGCGCTGGCTGCTGGGTGCGCTGGATGGCTTCACCGAAGAAGAACGCGTGCCCTACGCCGAGTTGCCGGAGCTGGAGCGCTGGGTGCTGCACCGCGTCAGCGACCTGGGCGGTCTGGTGGCGCGCGCGGTCGAGACGCACGAATGGGTGGGTGTCTATCCGGCGCTGCACGGGTTCTGCGCGACCGACCTGTCGGCGTTCTATTTCGACGTCCGCAAGGACGCGCTGTATTGCGATGCCACGACGTCCCTGCGTCGTCGGGCGGCGCGCACGGTGCTGGATCACCTGCATCGGTGTCTGTGCACGTGGCTGGCCCCGGTTCTGGTGTTCACGGCGGAAGAGGCATGGAGTGCGCGCTTCGGCGAGACCGAGAGCGTGCATCTGCAAAGCTTCCCGGACCTGCCGGCCGAGTGGAACGACCCGACCCTGATGGAGCGCTGGACGTCCCTGCGGGCGGTGCGCCGGGTGCTGACCACCGAGATCGAGGCCGCGCGCCGGGATGGTCTGATCGGGGCCGCGTTGCAGGCCGCGATCGACCTGCCGCTGTCCGAGGCCGAAGCGGCGTCGTTCGCTGGTGTCGACTGGGCGGAACTGGCCATCGTCTCGCAGGTCGATGTGTCGATCATGCCGGGCACGGCGTCGCTGTATCTCGACGAGGCAGGTGAAGGCACGCCGCACGCGGCCCCGACCGTGCGCGTTGCCGGTGGCGAGAAGTGCGCGCGCTGCTGGCGTGTGCTGGACGAGGTCGGCAGCCATGCCGCGCACCCGGCCCTGTGCCTGCGTTGCGTCGATGTGGTCGAGGGTGTGGCTTCGTGAGCCCTGTGCGACGGATCATGTCGCGTGCGCGCGGCCGGTATATGGGCCTTGGCACGCTGATGTTCCTGCTGGTGCTGATCGCCGACCAGTACAGCAAGCACTGGATCCTGTCGGTCTATGACCTGCCGGCGAAGGGAACGGTGCAGATCCTGCCGTTCCTGAACTTCACCATGGTGCGGAATTACGCGGTGACGTTCGGGATGTTCGCACATTCCGGCGCTGGCCCATGGCTGTTTTCGGGCGTTGCTGTTGCGGTCGTGATCGCGCTGGCCGTCTGGATGAGCCGCACGTCCAGCCCGCTGATCGCGGGCGGGCTGGGTGCGATCTGCGGCGGCGCGATCGGCAATGTGGTGGACCGCCTGCGACTGGGCTGGGTGGTCGATTTCATCCATGCTCACGCGTTCGGCTGGTCGTGGTACGTCTTCAACGTCGCGGACTCGGCCATCGTCTGTGGTGTTGCGGTGCTGTTGGTCAGCAACATGCGTGAAGGCAGTCGCCGATAGACCTCCCTGGGCGCAGGGTGCTTGCGGCGGGCGTTCCCGCACGCTAGAGCAGAGAACAATTTTGTCCGGTTCTGCTGCTCCGTCTGCGGGGTATCGGGCCGGAACGATCTTTCAGAGGGTAGCTGTGCAGCGGTCGTCCCGATCGTCTGATGCAGGCCCATAGAGGCGGACCATGGCCCTGAACGCGACCCGTATTCTTCCGTTGCTCGGCGCCCTGTCGGGTGTTGTCCTTCTCTCCGGCTGCTCGGGTTCCGAAGTGGCGCGTGCGTTCGGGCTGGAACGGTCCGTGCCGGACGAATACACGATCACGACGCGTGCGCCGCTGTCGATGCCGCCTTCGGAAGAGCTGACGGCACCGAACACCAATGGCCAGGCAACACCGTCGGACGATCAGAGCCCGCGTATGCAGGCCCTCGAAACCCTCTCGCCCAACGTCGCGCTGAACGGCATGAACGGCAAGCCGAGCGGCGGCCAGAGTGCGCTCGTCGGGGCAGCTACGACCGCATCGGCAGCCCCCAATCAGGGCGAACTGGGCGCGCCGGGTGCCGGTTTCGTCGATCAGCTGATGGTCTGGAAGGGCGGACAGGCCGGATCGATCGTCGATGGCAAGGCCGAGAACGAGCGTCTGAAGCAGGATTCGGCGCTGGGTCACGATCCGACATCGGGCGTGACCCCGACGGTCAAGGCCAAGAAGTCCAGCTTCCTCGGTATTTTCTGAGCCACCCGGCGGACCTGCCGTGTCGGGTCCGATGGTTGAGATGTCCAGCCCCCCCGTTATCCGTCGCCTGACCGAGACGATCATCAACCGCATCGCTGCGGGTGAGGTGATCGAGCGCCCGGCGGCGGCGGTCAAGGAACTGGTCGAGAATGCGATCGATGCGGGTGCGCGGCGCATCTCTGTCCTGCTGAAGGCGGGCGGGATCGAGCGCATCGAGATTGTCGATGACGGCTGTGGCATGACGCCGGACGATCTGCTGCTGGCGGTCGAGCGGCACTGCACGTCCAAGCTTAATGACGAAACGCTGGTCCGTATCGCGACACTCGGGTTTCGCGGCGAGGCTCTGCCGTCCATCGGGGCGGCGGGCCGCCTGTCCATCACGTCGCGCGTGCGCGGTGGTGACGGGGCGTGGAAAATCCGTGTGGATGGCGGTTTGCTGAGCGCGCCGGAGCCGGCATCCGGCCCCGATGGTACGCGCATCGTGGTCGAAGACCTGTTCTTCGCGACGCCCGCGCGGCGGAAGTTCCTCAAGAGCGCGCGCGTCGAAGGCAGCCATGCGGAGGCTGCGATCCGGCGCCTCGCGATGTCAGCGCCCGAGGTGGCGTTCAGCCTGCAGATGGACGACCGCACGGTGTTCGACCTGCCGTCCCAGGCCCCTCTGGCGCGCGCGGAGGCCCTGCTGGGTGCAGCGGACGTGGACGGTTTCATCCCGGTGGAGGGCACGCGCGGCGATCTGCATCTGGTGGGCCATGTGTGCGGCCCCGCCGTGACGCGCCCGAGTGCCAGCGGGCAGGTCATTCTGGTCAACAACCGCCCGGTGGTCGATCCGGTGCTGCGAACGGCTGTGCGCGTAGCGTATCGACAGGTGATCGAACAGGGGCGTCATCCGGTGGTGGCCCTGCATCTGACCATCCCGCCGGATCAGGTCGATGTGAACGTGCACCCCGCCAAGACCGAACTGCGCTTCGCGGATGAGGCGTCTGTTCGGGCGCTGGTGATCGGGACGCTGCAACGTGCGCTGGGACTTGGTGCAGGGATTGCCGGTGCGCGGCCTGTGCTGCAGAGCCGTCCCGTGGCCCGCTCCAGCATTGCCTATCCCGCGCCGGAGCGGCGGGAGGCTGCCCCCGGCATGGGGTTTGCGGAGTCCCGGCTGGCTCTGAATGACGTGCCGTCGGCCCGGGTTCTGCCCGTTTCGCCCCCGCCAGTGACCCAGCCCGACGCGCCGATCCCGCCGGAGCATCCGCTTGGTGCGCCCGTCGCACAGGTGCTCGACACCTATATCATTGCGACGGCGCCGGACGGCGATCTGGTGCTGGTGGATCAGCATGCGGCGCATGAACGTCTGACGCACGAAGCACTGCGCGCGCAGTATCTGGGGGGCGAGGTCCGGTCGCAGCGCCTGTTGCTGCCGATTGTCGTGGATCTGCCGCGCGGCCATGCGGCCTTGCTGGAAGAGCATGCGGCGGCGCTTGCGGCAATCGGGGTGGAACTGGAAGCGTTCGGCGGCGGTGCGGTTCTGGTCCGTGCGTTGCCGTCCCTGCTTGGGGCCGCAGATCCCGCGCCGTTGCTGCGCGATCTGGCCGATGAACTGGATGCAGACGGGCTTGGGGCACCGGGGGAGGCGCGGGCGCTGGACGGGCGGCTGGATGCCGTGATTGCGCGCATGGCGTGTCACGGTTCGATCCGTGCCGGGCGCCGGATGACGACCGAGGAAATGTCGGCCCTGCTGCGACAGATGGAGGCGACCCCCCGCGCCGGCACCTGCTCGCACGGTCGTCCGACATGGCTGAAATTGACCCGCGCGGAGATTGAACGGCTGTTCGGGCGACGGTGAAGCCGGATGAAACAGGCCCGACTTATGCCCACGATCACGTGATCGGGAGGTTCGGAGGCTGTTTGGCGGGTAGTCACGGGGGCAGAGGGGGCGTAGTCTTCGCGCAGTCCTGACCGATCGAGAGAGTTGTGGTGGCCCCGTATCTGCTTCCCCTGATTATGTTTCTTCCTCTGGTCGGGGCGTTGGCAATTTTGCTGACCCGCGGCGCGCCGGAGGCCGTTCAGGACTCCTCACGCTGGATCGCGTTGTCCACCAGCCTGTTGGTGTTCGTCCTGTCGATCGCGATGTGGATGGGTTTCGACCCGCATGTCGCGGGCTATCAGTTCGTCACGCAGCAGAACTGGGTGCCGGGTTTCGGCATCAGCTTCCATATCGGTGTGGACGGGATTTCGCTGCTGTTCGTGCTGCTGGCGACGTTCCTGACGCCGATTTCGATCATGGCGTCGTGGCGGCTGATCGAGACGCGGGTCCGCGATTACATGATTGCGGTCATGCTGCTGGAGACCACGCTGGTCGGGCTGTTTTCGTCGCTCGACCTTGTGCTGTTCTATGTATTTTATGAAGCGACCCTGATCCCGGGCAGTCTGATGATCGGCATCTGGGGCGGTCCGCGCCGCATCTGGGCGTCGTTGCAGTTCTTCCTGTTCACGTTCGGCGGTTCGCTGTTCATGCTGCTGGCGCTGATCGCGATGTGGTCGCTGACCGGCACGACGGATATTCCGGCGCTGATGCAGGCCCAGTTCTCGCCGATGATGCAGAACTGGTTGCTGTTCGGTTTCCTGATCGCGTTCGGTGTGAAGCTGCCGCTGTTCCCGCTGCATGGCTGGCTGCCCGATGCCTATGCCGAGGCTCCGGCACCCGCGACGGCCATGCTGTCTGGCGTGCTGTCCAAGGCTGGTGCTTACGGCATGCTGCGTTTCGGTATCCTGATGTTCCCCGAGGCGTCCGCGCGGTTCGCGCCGTATGTGCTGGTTCTGGGTGTGATCGCAGTGATCTATGCCGCCGTCATCGCGCTGGCTCAGACCGACATGAAGCGGACGATCGCCTATTCCTCGTTCTCGCACATGGGTCTGATTGCGGTCGGTCTGTTCTCGCTTAACCCCGAGGGTCTGGATGGTGCGATCTTCCAGATGCTGTCGCATGGCATTGTGATTGCCGCGCTGTTCTTCACGGTGGCCGCAATCGGCTTCCGTGCCGAGACGCGCAGCATCGACGAACTCGGCGGTGTGGCGGCACGCATGCCCAAGCTCGCCACGCTGGCGATGCTGTTCATCATGGCCAATGTCGGTCTGCCGGGCACGGGCGCGTTCGTGGGCGAGTTGCTGGTGATGATCGGCGCGCTGCATGTGTCGTTCTGGCTGGCACTGTTTGCGGGGTCGGCCATGATCCTAGGCGCGATCTACACGCTGGTGCTGTATCGCCGGGTGATCTTCGGGTCGGTCAAGGGCACGGTCGCCCTGATGCGTGACCTGACGGGTGTGGAACTGGCGGTACTGGTTCCGCTGGCGGTGGTCACCCTGTGGATGGGCGTGCATCCCGGCACATTCCTGCGGGTGTTCGATCCGGCGGTGATGGCATCGGTCGGTGCCCGCACGGCCAACACGGCGGCGGTTGTTGTGCACCACACGCAGCAACTGGCCGCGCGCTGAAGCGCCTGTCATATCATGGTCGGTGCTGAGCGCAGCGCCGATCCGTTTTCGGTCATGATCCGTGCCGCCCACCCGGAGGACGAGGCCCCGGTCATCGCGTTATGGCGGGCCTGCGGGCTGGTGACCGATTACAACGACCCCTCCCGGGATTTTCAGTTTGCGCGCGGCGGTGCCTGTTCCGACGTGCTGGTGGCCGAGGGGCCGGTCGGGCAGATCGTCGGCAGTGTCATGGTGGGCCATGACGGGCATCGCGGCTGGCTGTATTACGTGTCCGTCGATCCTGCGCTGCGCGAGAGCGGCATCGGGCGGCAGATGGTGCAGGCGGCCGAGGCGTGGCTGCACCAGCGCGGTGTTCCCAAGGCCATGCTGATGGTGCGAGAGACCAACGCGCCTGTAATCGGATTTTACGAGCATCTGGGGTTTGAGGGTGCGCCCGTGACGGTCATGGGAAAATGGCTGGCGTAACCTTCCGCGCCCCTCGCTGCAGGTTTTCCGCTGTGTAGAATCGCTGCACGTCTCTGGGCGACATCAGGCTAAGCTTTGGCAGATCCAGGCGGGCGAACCACTGGACGTAGCGTTTCCGGTGCGCGCGCGTCGGGATCGCGATGTGGTGGATCACGCTCCATTTGACGCTATCGCGATTGCCATCCAGCGCGCCAGCGCGGGTCGTGCTCTGGAAGAGACTGCGCCGGATGTAGCGCAGCAGGCTTGCAGGGGTGGAGAGATCCAGCAGAATCACGCCAGTCGCCCGGGCAAGGCGGGATGGCATGCAGCGGAAGTAATTCCCCTCGATCACCCATTGGTCGCCCTGAATGGCTTCGTCGTGCAGGGCGACGAAATCTTCGGTCGGGCGCGGGTGCCAGTCAGTGTGCGGCAGGTGATGCAGGCGGTCGAGATGAACGACGTTCACACCGCGGGCCCGGCCGATTGCAACCGCCAAGGTGGACTTGCCGCTGCCCGATGGCCCGACAATGCAAATGCGCGGGCCAAGATCGTCGAGTGTCATGCGGATGACCGGTGCAGGTGGCGGGGGTGTCGATCATAGCGCCAGGAAGTCACGGGCACACGGCTGATGTGCCATGTGCCCACCGGGTTAGCTGCCCGCCAGAGTGGCCGCAATTGCAGCGCCTTTAGGCGACCCGAGTCCGGTTACCGGGTCCCAGCCCCGTGCAGCGCTGTACCCGTCGTTATTGCCCGAGGTGATGTCGTTGAAATCGGCAGCGGCTGGATAGAGTGCGGTCGTAATCAGGCCCGGCTTCTTGCCCGATGCCGCATTGCACAGTGCCAGCAGCCCGGCCCAGAGCGGCGCGACCGCGCTGGTGCCGCCGATCACGGTCTGGGTGCCATCGACCATGACGACATACCCCGTTTCCGGGTCCGCATTGCCGGCGACATCGGGCACGCCGCGCCCGGTCTTGGTGTTCGGCGTCTGCCACGACGGCTTGCTGAAATGCGAGCTGTAGCCACCGCCGGTCGAGCCGCCCTGCGCGCCGTCGTTCCAAGCGACCTCGGTACCGCTTTTGGGCAGGGAGGTGCCACCGCAGCCCACGACATGCGGGCTGGAGGCCGGGAAGTCCACCACCGCGGCGGAGGTGCCATCGTCCGCGCCATTATCGCCCGAAGCGGCAAACACGGTGATGCCAAGGGTCGCAGCACTCTGGAATGCCTGATCCATCGCGTTCATATCCTGCGACGACCACGAGCTTTCAGGTCCACCCCACGAAATCGAAACGATATCCGGGGCGTTGGTGGTGTCATGCACGGCGGCGGTGATGGCTTCGTAAAAGCCGCTATTCTGGTTGGGCGCGAAATAGACCGCGAGGTTGGCTTCCGGGGCGACCGAACCGGCGACCTGGATGTCGAGTTGCACTTCGCCGTCTGCACCGCTCGGGTCGTTATCGGGCGCGTTGCTGCCGCCCGAGACCGGAACGGCGGTCAGCGTGCCCGTGCGGTCCACCCCGATGGAGGAAAAATACGCCGCCATTTGCGTGTCGGTGTAGCCACCGCCGAGTTCAATCAGTCCGATGGTCTGGCCGGTGCCTGTGCCGGCGGGAAAGCCGTAGCGCTGGGCGACCTGAACGGGGGTGTAGCTGGTGGCGCTGGTCGAGGCGTGCGGGCGCACCAGAAAATGCGGTTTTGCCACCGTGCGCTGGTCGAAACCCATGATCGCCACCAGATCGTCGGCAATGTCGTGCGGGGCGTGCAAGTGTCCTTCGCGGACCAGACATTCGCGCTTTTCGATCTGGAACAGGTGCAACTGGTCCGGCTTGAACAGCGCGCAGGCGGACCCGACTGTCCCGGTCAGCACCAGCATGTGTGCCTCGGCACTTTCACGCTCGACACCAAGCCCGACGCGGGAGGCATGCGTCTTGACGCGCTCGATCGCCGCAGCGGACGTGGCATGCCGGGCGCAGTAGTCGTCACGCGACAGGGGCTGGCAGGGAAGCGAGAACGGCGTGCTCGGCTTCAGCACCACGAGCAGACGGATCCGCCGCCCGGACTCCGGGGTGCCCAGATGCATGGCGCGGGGATGCGTGGCGGTGAGGGCGGGGGACATGCTGCCGTTGAGAGGCATGAACGTGATATCGGGGGATGATCCGGACATGAAGGCTCCTTGGCTGGTGCTGCCAGGGTTCAACGTGTCTTAGTGTGTCGGGTTGCCTGACGCGCGGCGATCCCTCACGGTTCGGGGTGTGTTGCGGCTTCGACCAGTGCGACCGGCTTCTTGGGCGAAATCAGCACGTTGCCCAGCGACGCGACGACCACGAGCCCCATCCCCGCCCACTGCAGGGGCGCCAGTGCCTCACCAAGCAGCACCCATCCCGTGAGCCCGGCATAGGCCGGATCGAGACTATAGAGGATGCCCATGTCGCGTGCCGTCAGGCGGCGCATGGCCGACATATCCAGCACATACGGCACCGCAGAGGAGAAGATCGCCACGAGGAACGCGATGACGCTGTATCCCGGATGCGTCACGACCTGCGGTGCGGTGAACAGAATGCATGGCGAGAGGATCAACGCCCCCACTGTCACGCCAAGGGTGGTGGTCTGCGCCGCACTCAGACGATTGCCGATGCGTGTTCCGGCAATGATGTAGACTGCCCAGAGGACCGCCCCGATCAGGGCATACGCAACGCCCAGAAGATCCAGTGGGCCTGCGCCATGTCCCGGATGCAGCAGCAATCCAAGTCCGACCACGATCAGCGCGAACCACACGACGTCCATCACACTGCGCGAACCCAGAAGCGCCAGCCCGAGCGGCCCGAGGAATTCCAGCGAGACTGCGACCCCCAGCGGGATGCGCGCGATCGACAGGTAGAACACCAGATTCATGATGCCCATCGACGCGCCATAGAGCAGCAGGTCGCGCCGCAGGGACCGGGTCAGGGAGACGGTGCGCCACGGTCGGAACACCAGCAACATGACCAGCGCGGCAAACCCCACCCGCAGACCCACGGTGCCGATGGCCCCGAAGACCGGGAACAGCCCTTTGGCCATCGACGCGCCGGTCTGATAGGACGCGATGCCCGCCAGCAGATACCCCATCGCCTGGATGCGGTCGGTCCTGCGCCTCAAGGGTGACACTGCTGACAAGCGCTTGATCTTTACTGAAACGGGGCGGTCAGATGTCCAGCAGTTCCACGCTGCGCGCATGTTCCTGAATGAACTGGAAGCGCAGTTCCGGACGACGACCCATCAGGCTTTCGACGCGTTCGGATGTGGCGGCGCGGTCCTCCGGCGGGGCCACGACCTTCAGCAGCGTGCGCGATGACGGGTCCATCGTGGTGCGCTTCAGGTCCGATGGCGGCATTTCGCCCAGGCCCTTGAAGCGCGAGACCTCGACCTTGCTGCCTGCCTTGAAATCCTTGGCAATGCGGCGTTCGCGGTCGCGGTCGTCCATGGCGTAGACCGTCTTGGCCCCATGGCTCAGGCGATAGAGCGGTGGCTGCGCCAGATAGAGATGGCCGCCGCGGATCAGGGCGGGCATTTCACGATAGAAGAAGGTCATCAGCAGCGACGCGATATGCGCGCCGTCCACGTCAGCGTCGGTCATGATGATGACGCGGCCATAGCGCAGGCGCTCGACATCCAGCTTGTCGCCGACGCCGCAGCCCAGGGCCTCGACCAGATCGCGCAGTTCCTGATTGGCGCGCATCTTTTCCGTCGTCGCGCTGGCGACGTTCAGGATCTTGCCCTTCAGCGGCAGCACGGCCTGTGTCTCGCGATTGCGGGCCTGCTTGGCGGAGCCACCGGCGGAGTCGCCCTCGACAAGGAAAATTTCCGTCTCGGCGGCGTTTTCGCGGGTGCAGTCGGTCAGCTTGCCGGGCAGGCGCAGGCGGCGTGTCGCACTTTTGCGCGGCGTGTCCTTGCTTTCTCGGCGACGAATACGGTCTTCGGCGCGTTCGATAATGAAGGCCAGCAGATTGTCCGCTTGCTGCGGGTGCCCGGCCAGCCAGTGGTCGAACCGGTCGCGCAGGGCGGTTTCCACCAGACGGGTCGCATCCGACGAGGTCAGCTTGTCCTTGGTCTGGCCCTGAAAGTGCGGATCGCGGATAAAGACCGACAGCTTGGCCGAGATCGCACCCAACACGTCTTCCGCATTGATGGCGGCGGCGCGTTTGTTGGACCGCTGCTCGCCCCAGGCACGCAGGCCCTTGAGCAAGGCAGAGCGGAACCCGGCTTCGTGCGTGCCGCCCTGTGGAGTGGGAATGGTGTTGCAGAAGGACGCCAGCGCGGAGGGGCCGTCTTCGACGAAAGCCACCGCCCATTCGACGCGGCCATTGGCTTTGCCATCGGCGCCGGTCGGCAGATCGGCATCGCCCGACCAGAGTTCGGTCAGCAACGTCTGCTTGCCCAACTCGTCACGCAGGCTGTCGGCCAGACCGCCGGGAAAGTGCAGGACGGCCTCGGCCGGGGTTTCGTCGCCCGAACGGATCAGGCTCGGGTCGCACGCCCAGCGGATGGTCACGCCGCGGAACAGGAACGCCTTCGAGCGGCAGAATTTATACAGCCGTGCGACGGAGAAACCGAGTGCGCCGAAAATCTGCGGATCGGGTGTGAAGCGGATTTGCGTGCCGCGCCGGTTCTGGGTCGGACCAACCTTTTCCAGCTTGGTGACCGGCGCGCCGCGTTCGTAATCCTGCCGCCAGATCGCGCGATCGCGCGCGATTTCGACTTCCATCCGTGCGGCCAGTGCGTTGACGACGGATGAGCCGACGCCGTGCAGACCGCCGGACGTGGCGTAGGCCTTGTCGGAGAATTTGCCGCCCGCATGCAGGGTCGTCAGAATAACTTCGAGTGCCGAGCGATCCTTGAATTTCGGATGGGGATCGACCGGGATGCCGCGCCCGTTGTCGCGCACCGTCAGCCAGTTGCCGGGATCAAGCCGCACATCGATGGTGGTGGCGTGGCCGGCGACGGCCTCGTCCATCGCATTGTCGATGATTTCGGATGCCAGGTGGTGATAGGCGTTTTCGTCCGTTCCGCCGATATACATGCCGGGACGGCGACGGACGGGCTCCAGCCCTTCCAGCACTTCGATCGAACTGGCGTCGTAGCGGGCGGTTTCAGCGGCCGGTTTGGCCTTCTGCTTCGCGTCGTCCGGGGTGCCTTCGGGGAGAGCGGAAAAGAGGTCGTTCATGTCACGTTCTCTCCCGCTTCCCGGCGTGTTCGTCAAGCGCGGAGTGTCAGGCTTTCGTGTGGCTGCGGTGTGATGAGCTGCGGCGGCTGGACGAGGTGCTGCGCGCCGGTGTGGCAGCCGGTGCCTCGCACGTTTCGTAGGATGCGGGCTGGGTGATGTCTTTCGCCTCGGCATAGGCCGAGAGGTCGGCGGCATCTTCAAGCACCAGCACTTCGTCGAACATCGCGATGCGCTGATTGCAGAAGGCGGTGCCGGACGACAGGCTTTTTTCCGACTGCACGTTTGCAAGCTGCGTGATGTAGTCGTCATGCTCGCGCTGGGCGCTGCGACCATAGGTGGTGCGGAAATAGCTGTTCAGGCGCTCTTCCTCGGCGTTCAGATGCGCCTTGAACTTCGCGACGAACGCGTTGTAGCGGTCCTGCTGGCTGCAGCTCAGGGCGGTGACCATCAGTTCGCTTTTCAGGCCCTGTACATCGAAGGCCTCATGCGCGGGAGAGATGCTGCATGAGCTTGCGGCCAGGGCGGGTGCCACGTTCATTGCAAGAACGCCGCCCAGAGCGGCGCCGGCGGCGACAACACGCCATTTCGGCAAACTCATACATTTTCTCCAGACCGGACGACTGACAGGCCTTCGCCAGCGATGGGACATTATGCGGGCGATGGCTTACCGGTCTTTTTAACCGGCATGGGAACTAGCCCTTGCAACACGCTATTTTGCAAGCAGATTTTTCCATAGAACATGGCCAAAAAAGGGCGGAATTGCTCAAAATCCACGGATTTCAGATGGTTGACCGCAGAGCAGGGGATTGCGGTGGCGTCACGAAGGGGTGACCGTGTGCAGGAGTTGATGTGTAACTGTCCGGAATTGGTCTTTCACGCGCCACATTCATGCTCTACAGCACAGCGTCAGATAAAGAGCCGTGCGCTGCAACCGTGCGTGTGGACACCCTGAGAGATCGGAGCTGACGAGTGCGCCTGAGAGTTTCCGCGACCCTTTTGACGACCGCCCTCATCATGGCCGGATGTGCCCAGAAGCCGGTTATCCCGCACATCGCACCGGCCAATCCGTTCGGTTACATGAAGACATCGGCTGTCTGCACGGTTTCGCCCCCGCACAAGGCTGCGGACGGTACGCTGAGTGTCGACATGAAGGTGCGCAGTGATGATGGGTTGTGCGCGATCACCTTGCAGACCGACAAGGGCACGTCTTACCCGTCCTTCGGTGTCACCACCGCCCCAGAGCATGGCAAGGTGTTCGTCTATAATTACGACGACCACACGCTCGTCACCTTCACGCCGACCATGGCCTATGCCGGTGGCGACGCTTTCAACGCGACCCTGATCCCCGGCAATGGCGAGCCGCGGGTGCATCTGCGCGTGACCGCCAGCGTCGATGCGACGGGCGTTGTCGTGCCCAAGCCGATCGTGCCGGCTGTGACCGCACCGGTGCCAGCACCAAGCAAGACGAAAACTACGTCACACAGCCGCAAGAAGACCGCCGCGCACTGAGGGGTTGCCGGGGTTGACGCCCCGGCATTTCAAACCCGTCTGAGGCTGGGCGGGCTGTGATCGACCGTGCCTGGTGTGCTGGACATCCGGCGCAGAAAACTTTGGCGATCTGCCCCTGATCGGTGGCGGGGGATTAGGGGTGTCGTGCGGATCTGAAAAACCAGACCGTCTTCCGGCTTCGCAATATCGCCGGAATGGGCCGTCAGATCGAAAAGCTGATCGGCTCGGCCATGGGGCGGCGCAGGCCCGCGCCTTCGGCCCGACGCACCAGATCGTCCAGCGTCATGCCCTGCATCTGCGCGATCAACTCGTTATCCAGAGCCTGCCAGCACGGATCGACGACCTTGGCGAACAGCGCGCCTTTTGGCCCGTCTTCGGCTGTGCTTTCGTCGGACACGGCAATATTGACGATTTCGGCCAGTGTTATGTCGCGGCGCGGGCGCCCCAGCCGATAACCGCCGCGCGGGCCGCGCACGCTTTCCAGCAGGGACGAGCGCGACAGGGTCTGCAGCAGCGGTTCGATTCCACGACGGGCGAGGCCCGCACGTTCTGCGATGTCTGCCGCGCTGACGGTGCCCGCCCGGCCCGCATGGAACGCGACATCCAGCATAATGACCACTGAAATCATAGCTCGGTCACGCCGGATGAACATGCGGGGGTTTTCCTTGTCTCTGGCCCGCGACGGCTGGAAACCGGTCACGAGGGTTGAACGCTGTTGCCTGACCATATAGCAGCAGGCGGCGGGATGATCTACGCCGTGATATGGTGTTATATGGGTCGACTGCCTGCAAAGAACGATCCATTTGCCGAGAAAAGGGACAATATTTGATGCGCCGACCCGCAAAAAACACCGCCGCAGAGACTGTTTCGCCGAAGCGGGACGAGGGTGCACTGGGTCTCGCATCGCCACGCGGGCGGATCTACGACTCGATCGTGCAGACGGTGGGTGGCACGCCGCTGGTCGCGCTGCCGCGACTGACCGCCGAAGACGAAATCCCCGCGCGTATCCTGCTGAAGCTGGAGTTTTTCAACCCGCTTGGGTCCGTCAAGGATCGCATCGGGGCAGCGATGGTGCTGCGTGCCGAGCGCGAGGGACAGATCACGCGCGGACGCACCGTGCTGGTCGAGCCGACATCGGGAAACACCGGAATTTCGCTGGCGTTTGTTGCGGCGGCCCTTGGCTATCGTCTGATCGTGACGATGCCGGAGGGGGCGTCGATGGAGCGGCGCAAGATGCTGCGCCTGATGGATGTGCAGCTTGAACTGACGCCGTCGCGTTTGGGGATGGCCGGTGCGATTGCCCGCGCCGAGGAGATTCTGGCCCAGACGCCGGATTCCTGGATGCCCAGCCAGTTCGACAATCTGGCCAATCCGGAAGTTCACGCCCTGACCACGGCAGAGGAAATCTGGACGGATACGGCGGGCGAGATCGACATTGTGGTTGCCGGTGTCGGCACGGGGGGGACGGCTTCGGGGATCGCGCATGCGCTCAAGCCGCGCAAGCCGGGATTGGCGGTCTATGGTGTGGAACCGGTTGAAAGTGCGGTTCTGAATGGCGACGAGGCTGGTCCGCATGGGATTCAGGGCATCGGTCCGGGCTTCTGCCCTGCCACGCTCGACGTTGCTGCACTGGATGCTGTGCTGACAGTGTCAGAGCGTGAGGCGATTGCGGCGGCACGGCGATGTGCGCGGGTGGACGGGATTCCCATCGGCATTTCGTCTGGTGCCGCGCTGCATGCGGCGACGCTGCTGGCGCGACGGCCGGAGAATGCGGGCAAGACGATTGCGGTGATCGTGCCGTCGTTTGCCGAGCGCTATCTCTCGACATCGCTGTTCAACGGCCTCGCCTGAGGGGCGAGGCCGGGACAGTTTTTAGTGGCCGCTGACGGGGCCGAGGGACTGGCTTTGCACGGCGTTTGACGACGGCGTGTAGGCAGGCTGTTGATAGGATGGCTGCTGTTGGCTCTGGGGCTGCTGGTATTGCGGCTGTGCGGGCTGATAACCGCGCGCGGCGGCGGGTGGCACGCTGCCGGGTTCGGGGGCAGCGCCCATGGCCGTCTGGCGCATCAAAGCCGCGCGCAGCGGATCGGCACCGGGGTTGTTGACGCGCATGGCAATCACGATGTCCTCGGGGCCCACGCTCTGGTTGTAATAGTTGCGGTTGGCACCGCTGTTGACCGACAGTTTTGACCCACCGAGGGCGACACCGGCAAACAGGCCCTTCGATTTCTGGATCGCCATTATGTCGGTATTGGCGGCCCCCGTCGTGCCGCTTTCGATGCCCGAGCCCATGGTGGCGAAGGACGCGGCGGCGTTGGCGTTCATCTGGAACTGGTTATCCAGAAGCACCTGCAGGCCGTGATCGGTCATGATGAAGAACATCGCCTCGGAATCCTGCATCCCGAGCTGGATGCCGATCGAGCCGGAGCCGATGGTGAAGAAGGCCGGATCGGACCACGATCCACGGGCGTCACGCGACAACAGCACGCAGCCGCCGCCCGACCCGCCAATGCCGACCGACATGCGGAAGATCGAAGGGCACACCATGACGGCGCGCGAGCGCACCAGATAGCGCTGGATGCGGCTGCTGGGGGTTGCGCCTGCGAACAGGTCGCCGATGGTCAGGGTTGCCCGGTCGACAAGTGTCTGCTGCCGGTTCTGCGCATGCGCCACGGGAGCGGCGGCCAGTGCTGTCACGGTCAGGGCGGCAACCGCACCGATGCGCGACGGGGTTCGGAAGATGGTCGAAAACTTCATCATCGGGGTTCCGCGTGACTTGGACGAATGGAGCATGAAATCGAAGCGTGCCGCGAGATTATGACCGCAGCGTGGCCGCTTTGCCTGGCGCCGGGCGTTAGCGCAACGGGATGGCAGTCGCGCTGGAGAGGGCCTCGGCCACGCCCGGTGCTGCGGCCAGGATCGTGGCACCGCCCGTCAGGCCGCCCGTCGAGAGGAATGGCGAGACGACCGCACCGGCTTCGGCCAGCAGCGGCAGCGCGCCCGCGACATCCCACAGGTTGATGACGATCTCGATATAGCCATCCAGCCGCCCGGATGCGACATTGGCCAGTGCGAGCGCGCCCGAACCGCCCGAACGCGGCATGGCGCCCAGCTTCATGATGCTGCCGATCTTGTCCATGAACACTTCGGTCGGGACGCGGTTTGACCAGCCCATCTCGATCATCGAGGTGCGGGTATCGGCGACGTTGGAGGCGCGGATCGGCTTGCCGTTCAGGAACGCGCCGCCGCCGATCTGCGCGGTATAGACTTCGTTCAGGGCCGGGGCCTCGATCACGCCGGCCATCGGCGCATCGCCGTCCAGCAGGCCGAGGGACACGCACCAACGGTTGCGCCCGCGTGCGAAATTCGAGGTGCCGTCGATCGGGTCGACCACCCAGCGCAGGCCACCGGTGCGGGTGCGGCCGCCTTCTTCGCCCTCGAACCCGTCTTCGGGGAAAAGGGCCTGCATGCGGGCGGAGATCATCGCCTCCACTGCGCCGTCGGCTTCGGTCAGCCAGTCCTGTGCGTTCTTGAGCGTGCCCTGCGGACCACCCGATGCCGGGCGCATGGATAGCGCGAGCTGGGAGGCGTCGCGCACGACGGAGCGGGCGGCTTCAAGGCGGCGGCTGATGGCGGGGCTGGTCATCGGGTCCTCGTCGGTCGCGTCGGGGCCATGTGGCCCAGGTTCAGGCGCGGTCGTGTGTGCCACGAAATCGGTGACGGGGCAAAACGCGGCAGGCCGGACGGCGCGCCGCTGGGTCTGAACTTCACACGGAGACAGGCAATGTCGTCGAACATGGCGTGTTACATTCGATACGGGTGCCTTCTGGTTGAACTTACTTGCAAATAAGTCGCATTATCGATAGATGCATCCCGCACATGACGAGACGAGGCTGGAATGAAGGCGGGTATGCACCGGACACGGGCAGTATATTTTATTTTTCTGTCACTTCTGACGACGGGAAAGGTCTTTGCAGCGGATCAGGATGGAAAGCCCGTGCAGGCGCAGGCTTCCACGACGACCGCCAAAAACGGGCCTGCTGCCAGCCCGCTGACGAAGGCGGAGCAGGTTGAAGTGCGGGCGCGCCGCGCATCGACCGTTGCGTCTTCCGCGACCAAGAGCGACACACCGCTGATCGAGACCGCGCAGTCAGTGTCCGTCATTACGCGTAACGAGATGGATGTGCGCGGCGTGCTGACCCTCAATCAGGCCATTCGCTACGAAGCGGGGGTCACGCCGGACCTGCGCGGTGGTGAAGGCACGCGCTACGATCTGTTCCAACTGCGTGGCTTTACGGTGCCGACCTTTCTGGATGGATTGAAGCTCCAGACCAGTCCGACAGGATATGCAACCGCCCAGACCGATACGTCGCGTCTGGAGCGCATCGAGATTCTTAAAGGCCCGGCCTCGGCTTTGTATGGGCAGTCAAGTCCGGGCGGTCTTGTGGCGCTGTCCAGTAAGCTGCCGACGGACCGGAGTTTTTATGGTGGCGTTACGACGACCGGCGGCATGTATGATCTGTATCGTGTCGATGGCGATGTCGGTGGCTGGGCGACGAAGGACGGGTTTGTCCGCTATCGCCTGTATGGAACCGTCAATGGTCAGCACACGCAATTATCCAGAACTGGCAGCCGACGCTTCAGCATCAGCCCGTCTGTGACGATTGGCGGCGACGGCCCGACGACGCTGACCCTGCTGGGGAATTACCAGTACGATCCGGAGAATGGCTCGTATGGCGGTGTGCCGCTTGTAGGCTCGCTTGTGCGGGCACCGTATGGATATCTGCCACGGAATTTCTATGACGGTGACGTGCCGTTTGAGAAGTTCGATCGCAAGCAGGGTGCGGTGACCTATATCCTGAACCATCAATTCAACAAGGACTGGAGCTTTTCGACGCGCGGCCGGTACGACAATATCAGCACGATTTATCGTAGCGTTTACAACTCCGGTTACTATGTCGATGACGACACACTGGCGCGCTCGGCCTTCGGCACGACGGAACACATGAACACGCTGGCCTTCGACAGTCAGTTCAAGGGGCATGTCGCGACCGGGCCGCTGCATCACACAATGATGTTCGGTTTCGATTACATGCAGCTTCATTCAACGGAAGTCGGGGCTTACGGGTCTGCACCGAATCTGAATGTTTTCAGCCCCGATTACGATGAGACCATCCCGGCGATGAGCCCGTATGTGAATTACCGTACCAATTCGCACCAGATCGGTGTGTATGGGCAGGACGAGATTCGCTTCCATCACTTTATTCTGACGGGAAGTTTGCGTAACGACTGGTATCGTTCAAACCAGACCGAATATCTATCTGACAGCAACACCCGTGAAAACGCCAGCCAGATTACGTGGCGTGCGTCCGGGCTGTATCACTTCGATTTCGGGCTGGCGCCCTACATCAGCTATTCCACATCGTTCGAGCCACAGGCGGGAACGGTCTCGAATGACGGTGGCAAGACATTCCGTCAGGCGGACCCGTCCCTGGGCAAACAGTTGGAAGGTGGCGTCAAATACCAGGTGCCGGGGACGTCGATCTTGCTGACGGCGGCGGGATTTCATATCGAGCAGACAAATGTGCTCGTCGCGGTCGGCAATCTTGGATACAGCACTGAAAGTGGCAAGGTTCATTCGGATGGTTTCGAGTTCGAAGCGCATGCCCAGCCTTATAAGAACCTGATGGTGACGGCGGCGGTCAGTGTCCAGAAAGTGCATGATGATTCGGCAGGCACGCCGCTTATCCAGTCTGGTAAAGGTAATGCCTCGCTGTTCGCGTTCTATACGATGCCGTCCGGGGTGCTCAAGGGCCTCGGCTTTGGGGGCGGGATGCGCTATTCGGCGAAAGCCTTTGGCGGGACCGCGACGTATGGCAATGTGTGGGTGCCGCAATATGCGCTGTTTGATGGTTCCCTTCGTTATGATCTGTCAAACGCGTCGCGTTCGCTGCACGGGTGGTCCGTCTCGGCAAGTGTGCGGAATATCTTTGACAAGAACTACGTCGCGAACTGCCTGAGTTATGCCTCCTACGGGCAGGAGTTCTGTTACTATGGTGAGCGACGGAACGCGCAGGCCAGCATCGGCTATAGCTGGTAGGCGCGGCGGTGCTTCTGTAGCGTCCCGGACGTAGTCGTTGTCTTTGAACGCTGATGTTCAGAATGTATGAAAGCGGGCTGCAGGTTTCTGCGGCCCGCTTTGTGCAGGTGGTGCGCGGCATCGAAGGGCATTCAGGCCGATCGCACATGCTCGTCGGGCGAGAGTGCTGCCGTTTGCGAGCGTTCGGGATCGCGGCAGAGATTTCTACTCACTGCGCAGCGAAGCCCGGAGGGACGCGGTGATCTGCGGATCCTCCAGCCGCATCAGCCGTTCAGCCGCCGTGCGGGCGAACAGGGCGGTCAGGGTGCGGCGGCGAGCCAGTGGCAGGGGATGGACCGGGGCCACGCGAAGGACGGCGCAGTCTGCAACGATGCCGGGCAATTGGGAAAGTCCGCTGGTGCCCGCAACGATAATCCCGACATCGTCCGGCAGAAGATCGAGCGGAAACTGGTCGTCCACTGCAAAATACAGCGCGTCCGACCACGCGCGATAGTCCTGCCATTTGAGGTCCAGACGGAAATCCAGCGGGCCGGACTTGATCTCGATACACACCAGCCGCTGATCGGGGGTAAGCACCATAATATCGGCGCGGCGTCCGTCTGGCAGACCGAATTCATTCAGCGGTGCCCAAGCCATCTGCGCGCAATGGGCGAGGGTTGCGCGCCGGATTGCCAGCTGGTTTTCCGGCAGCGACAGGCTCAGGGCTTGGTGCCGGCTTCGACCGGTTCGGCAGTAGCAGCAGCGGCGGCCAGTTGGTCCTGCCGCAGCAGGGTTTCGACCAGGGCGAGGTCGGCCGGTTTGTCCACATCCACGCTTGCGCGGCCATCGGGCATGCTGATCAGGCGGGCAGTGGCACCGGTCAGGGCCTTGATCCGGCGATAGAGTGCCGGGCGCGTCAGGCGGCGCAGCAGGAAGCGCAGCAGGATTCCGGGGCCGAGCAGCCGCGCCATGTGCAGCGGGCGTTTGCGTTCATGTTCCAGACGTTGCCAGAGGGTTGCGACCGCGCGCGCACGCTCTGTGCGGAACAGGAACAGATTGCAGCCGGAAAATGCGCCGTCGACGAATGGCAGATAGGTGCGCTGAGTGCCGGGCACATCACGCTCGATGCTCGAGCGCATGGCAACGGCAGCGGCGATATCGCATTTCGGCTGCACCCGGCGCAGGAATTCCGCGATCCATTCGGGGCGCAGCAGCGCGTTGTCTGCCGTCGTGACCAGCAGTGGCGTGCCGAGTTGCTCCAGCGCGATGCCGACCGAGGCGGCGGGTCCGTTGCCTGTGGGCAGGATCGTGACCCCGGTCAGGTCGATGCCCGCCAGCACCTCGGCGTTTTCGATGCTGATCGCGATCGGCCCCAGCGCCTTGGCCGCGCGCAGGGCTTCGAGCACGCGCGCGATCATCGGGGTGCCGAGGACGGGGATGATGGCCTTGTGGCTAACACCGGCGGCGCGAGCCATCGGATCGGCGGGTCCGGCGCGAGTGCCTGCGAGGATCAGGACGGACGGACGGCTGTTCTGGCGCCGGATCGGAGGGTTTGCGCTCACAGGGCGGGAGTCGTGTCGGTCTTGGGTGCGCGGGCACCGTCCGGGCGGTCGCGCGGCGGGCTGCCGGTCAGTTTCATGACCCACGGGAAACGCGCGGCCTGGATCAGGTCATAGCCGAGATTGAACACGCTGGGGCTGCGTTTGCGGGCGCGGGCGTCTTCGTAATAGCTGCCGAAAACCCGATCCACGAAATAGCTGGTGATGCCGTAATTGCCGTTCTCGTCGTGGAAATGGTGCAGGACGTGCCGCGCCTTCATCGTCTGGATCCAGCGTGCGCGGGGTTTGTAGTTCAGGTGCTGGATGCAGTGGAAGAATTCGTAGATGCAGGTGATCACGATGCCCGCAGCAAAGGCGGTGGCCGCCGCGCCAAGACCACCGATCAGATAGCCGATCGGCAGGGTGATGATTGCGATGGTGGGGATGGTGGTCCACGGCGCGCCAAACAGCACATCAAGCAGGTGCGGGTCCTGATGATGGTCGAAATGGATGCGCTTCCACAGGGCTGCCGTCGCCTGAAAGCGATACAGCAGCCGCCCGTGCAGCACGAAGCGATGTAACAGGTACCACGCAAGCGGATAGACCGCGATGACGGCGGCAATGGCGATCAGCGTCGGCACCGCGCCTGCGAACCAGTGGATCGCGGCAACGGTGGCGGCAATGGCCAGAGCAAAATACAGCAGGATGGTGGGATACGTCAGATAGGCGCGCCAGAGCTGGGGCAGATCCATCTTGCCCAAATCGAAGCTGCGACCTGTCCGCAGGTCCTGGCGTGCGCGCGTGGCCATTGTTCTAGTTGTCTTCCATCCTGACCAGCACGGTGCCGATCCCAAGGGCGAATATTGCGATGCCGGGCCCGATCGCCAAGAGGGCCGGCAGGGTGCCTGCATTGCCGAGCGCGCGGAGCACGCCCTGAAACACCACGAACAGCAGGCCGCCAGCCAGACAATAGACGGGGATCAGGCTGCGCGTTCCGGTGCGCGGGGGGATATAGACCACCGGCAGCGCGAGGGACAACATGACAATGAAGAAAAGCGGCAGACACAGCCGTTCGATCAACCCGGTGCGATACGTGCTGGGTGCCTGCGATGCGGGGATTGTACCATGTACGCTGGCCAGCATCGTGCGTGCCGAAAGCGGGGCACTGTCGATCGACAGGCGCATCAGTTCGCGTGGCGTCAGGGCGGTGTCCCACGGCCGATCCGGCAACGCGGCGTCCTTGTCGAGGCCCACGGTTGAATCGATGGCGCGGGTTGGTGTGATGTCGACCGTGCGCGTGCGGTGCAGAATCCAGTGCCCGGCGATGTAATCAGCGGTTACTGCGTGGATGGCCTGATCCAGATCGCCGGTGGCAGAGCGGCGATAAATGTCGACCTTGTGCGCGATGTGACCGGCGCGTTCGACCGCACCGATGGACACCAGCGTCTTGCCGTACCGGAACCAGAACGGGTCGCCGCTGTCGATGTCGGCGGCGGGGGTGGTACGGTTCCACCATTGCGCAAGTGCCAGTTCCGAGCGCGGGGTGATCTGGTCGGCCAGCACGACGCCGAACAGACCGGCGGCCAGCGTGGCGGGCACCAGCAGGCCCATCAACGTATGGGTGGCCAGACCGGCAGCGCGCAGAATGGCGATCTCGCTGGTCAGCGTCATGTGTGTCAACAGCAGCAGGGCGGCGACCAGCGTGCTGAGCGGCAGTGCGGTGCCCAGCAGCAGGGGCAGTCGCAGGATGGCGTAGGTCAGGATGCCCTGCACGCCAAGATGCCGCTCCAGAATCGGGGTTGTCTGCTCCAGCAGTGCCAGGATTTCCATCAGCGAGACGAGGATCAGCGCGCAGATACCCATGCGCGACAGCAGTTCGCGGGTCAGATAACGGATCAGGACATGGCGCTGCATGGTCATGATGCGCGCAGTCCCGACAGGCGCTGGCGCAGTCCGATCAGCGCGCCGGAGCGCCATGCCAGCAGCACGCTGCACCCGATCATGAAGGCCAGTTCCGGCACCCAGACCGTCAGAAAGGCCGAGGCATGACGCGTTGCGACCAGACTCTGCCCGAACTGCAGGGCGTGGTCGAAACCCACCAGCACGATCGCCGCGATCACCAGTCCCGGGCTGCCGCGCCGTCGTTTGGCCATCAGGGCCAGGGCTGCGGCCAGTGCCGGAATGAACGGGATAGCCAGCGCACGGGCCAGACGGAAATGCAGCTCGGCGCGCGCATGGTCGCGGTCGCTGCCGGGTGGGGTTGCGTGAATATAGGTCTGCAATTCGCCCAGCGTTTTTTCCTTGGAATCTTCGCCGCGGGCCCGGAAGCCGTTCAGTTTGGCATTTTCGGTGATCAGTTTGATCGTGTGCACGAAATGCGTTTCGGTCGGGCGACCATCGCCTTTGTCGGTCAGGATGGTGCCGTGCCACAGATCCAGCCGCACCTCGCGCCGGTCCGGCGAGAAATGCAGCCGGCCATCTGGCGCACTGATGTCCTGTTCCGTCTCCGGCGCGGGCGTGGACGGTGCGGTGGTCGCAGGTGTGCCGGGGGTGGGCGATGCTGGCGACGTGCTGACGGTGCGCTGGCGCAGGAAGACATGATGCAGCACTGATCCGTCATGCGATGTCTGGTCCGCGGTCAGCATCATGCGGCTGGACGGGCTGGCGAACATCATGCCCTGCAGATGCGGTGCCCAGCCGGAATGGCTTGCGAAATAGAAGGCCAGACGGAAATCGTACCGGGCATAGGGCTGGATGTAGCCGAACAGCAGCATGGAAAAGACGCCGAGCCACGCCCCGGCCTGCAGAAAGGGACGTGCGATGCGCGACAGCGGCACGCCGCCCGCCATCAGGGCGTCGATCTCGTTATTGTCGCTCATGCGGCGGACGATGGAGAACACGCCGACGCACAGGGCGGCGGGGAGCGCCAGCCCGAGATAATGCGGCAGCAGATCGGCCAGCAGCGCGAAGAATGTCCCCATGGGGGACCCGTCCTCGGCCAGTGCGTTGAACAGGACCAGCAGACGTTCGAGCAGCAGGGCCGACAGCACCACCCCCAGCGAGATGACGAACGGCGGCAGCAACTGCGACAGCAGATACCGGTCGAGCGTCTTGGCAATCACGCGGGTGCCGATGTGCCTCAGCGCACCGACGGCTGTGGCGACTGGCGTCATGGGACTGTGTAAGGCTTGGAGGCTGTGCGGATGCCGGTCTGGTCGCATGCTCGTTGCTGCGGCGCGGTCATGCACCGGCGCTCGCAGCGGGGGCTTTCAGGCAGCCTCTGTGACACGATGCCGTCGCGATGCATGGGTGAAGCGTCCAATCCGGGGCAGCGCGCGAAGGGCTGCGATCTCATTCAGGAGGCTGTTGAAAAAACCCTGCGGTTGAGCCGCTGTGCCTCCAGGGCCCCTGCGTCAGCGGCGCCCGGCCGCACGCGCTGACAAGCGGGACGCAGAATTTTTTCAACAGCCTCCGAGCGTCTTCATACAGATATGGAGCCCGCAATGCGATAGGCGTGTGCGGGGCGGATCACCCCGTCCGCGTCCATCGCGCGGGTTGTGACGTGGATGCTCCAGCGCGGCCCGTCCTGCGTGATGTCAAGCTGGTTCCAGGCTGCGGCGCGATGTGGCGTGAACCGGCCGTGGGACGCCACGAACGAGGCCGAGGCAACGCCCTGCACCGAGATGTTCGACTTCGGGATGGTCGTATGGGTGGTGACGTGGGAGTGGCCGTGCAGGACGAGTTCCGCGCCGCCCTGCCGCAGGGCCTTCTGAAAGCTACGCATATCGTCCAGCGCCTTTCGGCGGCGCACCAGCCCCCGGACCGGCGGGTGATGGATCATCACGATCCGCACGACGTTTTCCCTGCCAAGCGCGGCCAGTGTTTGCGTCAGGCGCGCGGCTTGTTCGCGGCCGACCCTGCCCGTGGCGAAGGTCGGCAGGCTTGGGACGCCGGAATTCACGCTGATCAGGGCGACAGGGCCCATGCGCGTCACAACCGGAAAGGAGGCGGCATCCTCGGCCATCCATTGCGACCACAGGGCCGGTCCCCGGCGCCAGTCAATGGCGGTCATCATGTCATGGTTGCCCATGATGGCACGGGCCGGTGCAGGCAGGGCGCTGAGCCAGCGGGCGGCGGCGGCATATTCCGAGGGCAGTCCGAAATTCGTCAGGTCGCCGGTCACGGCGATCAGGTCGGGCGCGTGGGCTGCGATGTCGGCGACGATCTGGCTGAGAATTTCCGGCCGATGGTGATGAGAGCGGACACGACGCCACGACACGACCGAAAGGGCTCTTTTGTTGAACAGGGTCCGCAGGGGGACCCGATCGGGGGGCGGCAAATGCACATCGGACAGGTGCGCGATGCGAAGGGACGATGTCTGGGTCAAGCTCTGCTCATTTGGTAGATCTGAGTTACGACGAAAGATGGCAGGTTTGTGGTGGTCGGGATGGTGTCAGTTTTCATGATAGGGCATAAGCATTGCGCTTCGGCGACTGAAATCCCCGCACAGGCCGTATGAGCGGTCCACCGTGTGTGGCATTGTCTCCATTCTGCGCGGTCGGCGTCGATAGGCCGCTTTGTCTTTGACGATACTCGGATACTGGTTATTTGACTCGACTTGCCCTTATTCACAACCCGCGCAGCCGACGAAACAGCACCGGGACGGACGAGTTCCGTCGCGTTGCGATGCAGGCGCTTGGCCGCCTGTTTATCGAGCCGACGTCGCGTGAAGCCCTTTTCGAAGAGGTGGAGCAACTGGCGGCCGAGGGCGTGGATTGCATTGCGATCGACGGTGGCGACGGGACGGTCAGCGATGTGCTGACGGCGATCTATCGTGCCTATCCGGCAGCAGAGCTGCCGGCGATTGCCGTGCTGCCGTCGGGGAATACGAATTTGATCGCAGCCGATGTGGGGTTCGGCGTTCGGGGCGTTCCCGCGCTTGAACGGCTTCTGGCATTGCGGGCGTCGGGGCAGATGCGGCGCGATGTGCGGCGGCGCAAGCCGCTGATCGTGCAGTGGTCCGATCCGTTGCGGCCGCCGGTTCTGGGCATGTTTCACGGCACTGCGGGGTTCACCCGCGCGATCGAACTTGCGCACCAGCCTGCCATTCTGGACCGGTATTCGCATGATACCGCGGTGCTGGTGACGATTCTGTCTGCCTTCGCACAACTGATCGGGCGCAAGTCGCGTCAGGCGTGGCTGAGCGGGTCGGAAGTGCGGGTGTCCTTCGGTCAGCATAATGGTGACGCCGAACGATGCTTCATGTTGATCACCACCACGCTCAAGCGGCTTTCCCGGGGCATGTGGCCGTTCTGGCGCGAGTCGGAAAGTTCGGACGACGGGATGTCGTTCCTGAAGATCGATGCCAACCCGCCGCGTCTGGCGCGGGCGGTCTTCGGGTTGCTGCGAGGGCGCGTGCCGGGCTGGGTCCGGGCTTCGGGTGCATACCACAGCGGCAATGTGCCGCGGATCACCTTGCAGACCGCAGTTGATTTCGTGCTGGACGGTGAGGTTCTGTCTTCGGGACCGGATGGCATTACGCATCTTTCGTGCGGCCCGACTTTCGATTTCGTCCAGGCGGCGTGAGCATTCCGATGGGTCGTGACGCTGCGGCGGCGACGCGAATGGCGCGCAATCTGACCGCCGAACTGACGTTGCCGGTTGCAGACTCGATCGTGGCTTTCGTTCATCAGATGGTTGGTCGTGCCCGCCCGCTGGGTGTTCTGTTTTACGGTTCGGCGCTGCGGGGTGGGGCAACTGGCGAAGATGCCCTTGAGGGGGTTCTGGATTTCTATGTGATCGTGGAGCGTCAGTCCCACTGGCCGCGTGGGCTTGCCGCCCGGATTGCCAACACGATCCTGCCACCGAATGTCGAGTTTCATGCCGCCACCGTGGATGGGCGCGAGATTCGGGCAAAGGTCGCGATCCTGACGCTGGCGCAGTTTCGTGCACGGACCGGGCGTTCGACGATCGACACCACAATGTGGGCACGCTTCTGCCAGCCCGTCAGGCTTGTCTGGGCCCGGGATGCTGCCGGGGCCGATGCTGTGCTGGGCTGCGTATTGCGATCCATCGCTGTGGCGACCGAATGGGCGGCGTTGCTGGGGCCGGTGTCGGGCACGGCGGAACAGTTCTGGCAAGCCTTGTTTACACGGACTTATGCCACCGAGTTGCGCGTCGAGAGTGCGAACCGTCCGGCGGTTCTGCTGGATGGGCAGAGCGCGCGTTATGGCGCGATGCTGCGCGATGGCTGGCGGGCGGCGGGACTGCGTTTTACCGAGGCGGCGCAAGGGGTGCTGGAGCCCGAACTCGACCCCGTTCAGCGTCAAAATGCTGCCGGGCGGTGGGCACGTCGGCGCGCGATGGGGCGTCCGTTGAACGTGGCGCGGCTGTTCAAGGCGGCCTTCACCTTTCGGGGCGGCGCGCGGTATCTGCTATGGAAAATCGCCCGTCATACCGGGGTGACGGTGTCGCCCAGCGGGTTCGAGGCACGGCATCCGGTTCTGGGTGCGCCGACGATGCTGTTGCGTCTGTGGCGTGGCGGGGCGTTTCGGCGGGGGTGATGGGGGCGTTCAGGGCGCTGCCCTGAGACCCGCCA
>Ga0157365_10000056_pt1 | contig 56325 bp, 46 predicted proteins | sample AttsexASBM3_FD_111478 | JGI IMG/M metagenome (GOLD analysis project Ga0157365, IMG submission 111478) | Fungus gardens microbial communities from leaf cutter ant in Ribeirão Preto, State of São Paulo, Brazil - Atta sexdens ASBM3 | ecosystem: Host-associated > Fungi > Mycelium > Unclassified ...
CACCGACGGCAAGCAGTTCCAGCAGGTCATCATCCTGCAGGCTGACAGCGCGGTCGAAGTTACCGCCAAGGACCAGTTCAGCGGCCTTATCTCCGAGTTCTTCCCCAACGACCCGGCCGACCTGGCCACCCGCAAGGGGCGCCCGGGCTTCGTGCTGCTCGCGCACCGTCGCGCTCCGGAAGGCCTGTCCGATGAGGAGCTCAAGGCGTTCGCCGCGGACCTCGACACCCGCCAGGGCGTGGTCGCGCGTTTGGCCAATCCGACGCGCGACGATGCCGGCGTCGTGACCTTCCCCACGTTGGAAGAGCAGGTCGCTTCCCTTCTCAACAACGAGCGCAACAAGGAAATCCTCGACCTCATCGGCAATCCGGAATGGCAGGTCCAGGCAGTTCCGGCCCTGACCCTGCGCCAGGCTCCGATGCGGCTGAGCGGTGCGCGTCGCGAGGAGATCATCAAGCGTCGGGAGAAGGAAGGCCTGCCCACGGACAATGTCCAGGTCAGCGACACCTCGAGCGTCTATGCAATCTGGGCTCGCGACGAGGAAGGCGACCAGTCGAAGAACTTCGGCTTCCGCACCGTCGATGTCGGCTTCCGTCAGTCCAACGTCGTGGCGCAGATGGCCACCGTCTGGTATGACGCGGCGGGCAACGAGGTGAGGGCGAACTCGTCGGGCATCGTGGTCGACGAGAATGGCAGCCCCGTCCTCGATGAGGAGCGGATCACCCGCGCTGCCCGTTTCGAATTGCGCGGCGGTATCTCGACCTATCAGAACACGACCAGCACGGCGGCACCGACCTTCGCCCTCATGGACGTGCCGACGCCCATCACGCTGCCCTATCACCTTGCGGCTGAAACCGCTCTGGCCGCCGACATCAGTCGCGAAAACGGCGCCTATTACCAGGCTCGCCGGGACAGCCGACCGACGTCGGATGCGGCCGATGACGAGCCGGAATCGACTGCTCCGCGCATCTGACAGGTGCGCTGACGGGGAAAGGGGGCGTCCTTCGGGGCGCCCCTTTTTTATGCGCCTTGCTTCCCGATAGACCATGCGGATCAACTCCCTATCCGCGCAACCCCGTATCGGGCGTGAGAGGCCATTTCCATAATCGTGCACCAAGTCTATACTGTGGAAAATCGCAGGGATGAAACGACATGGCGCGGCCGGCAACGCGGGGGTTTATGGGGCGAAGCTTTGGCCTGCGGCCGAAGCCAGGAGCCGCCGTGCCCGTTGTTCCGACGGCGCCTGCACCCGCACCTGCCGCGCCACCCCCTTCATCCACGGACGACGCACCGTCTGCCGGTCCATCCCGCCTTCCCACGCCACCGACGGTGACCCCTGTCGGCGCCACAGTCGGTGGCAGCACCATCCGCCTGGGCCCCCGCAGCAGCTTTGGCGGAAGCAGACGCCTTGCAACGCCGGTCCCGGAGCAGACACAGAACCCCTTGAGTCCTGTTCCCCGTGAGAACACGTCTCCTCAGGGGACCCCAAGCGGGGTGAATGCCCCAGGCGGCACGGTCGTCTCTGCCGGACAGAGTCACCGCACGGCACCAGTCGCCTTCTCTTTCTCGCAGCCGCCGTCCCAGCCTGTTATGGCGGTTGACGGCGGAGCCAGACCGGGCGCTGGCGCGCACCCCCCATCCATTCCGAGGCCTGCGGCGCGACGGGGGGCATTGCTCTCCTCGGCCGGAACCGACGCTGAAGCGCGCCCTGGGGCATGGGACGGCAATCGGGCGCCTCGCCCTGCGGCCAGTCCGTCAGACGACCGCATCCCTGTCGGTCAAGATGACCGGCAAGAGGTGGAGGCGCCGGCACCATCCGTGACCAAGGGAGCCCCACCCTTCGGCCGGCCGGGGTTCTCCCAGCGTACGGCCGGCAGGACTGCAGTCACTGAGGAGATCCTGGAGCCTCTCGAGATATCGACGGATGTGGCCGAAGAACCGTTCTATTTCGAGGCGGTGAACGACGCACAGGTGGTCTACACATCACGCAGCAGGGTCAATCCTTTCGTCTGCTTCATGCCCACGCCCATCGCACGGCAGATCTCTGAAGCCCTGGACCGCCTTGAGGCATCCGTCGGCGATATCGACGCCTACGTCGCCGCCAAACTCGAGTGGTCGGTGGAGGAGATGGGTACGCGCATCAATTCCGGTCAGGTGGACGCCGTCGCCCTCATCATTCACGCCGCCGACAATGATTCAGCCTTTCTCGAAGCTGACGTAACGGGTTTCGGAAAGGGGCGCATTGTCGCCTGTGCCTGCCGGTATGCTGTCCTCTGCGGGAAGCTGCCCATCTTTCTGACGAAGTCCGACAACCTGTTTTCCGACCTCTGGCGAGATATCGTCGACATCGGTTCCGAGGACGTCTTTGGCACGCCATTCGTCGTGAATGCCAAGGTCGATATCATGGATCTGAAACGGCCGGGACATAAGGTTTTCACTGCGATGAAGCCGAAGGCACACCGCGCATGCCTCGTCAGCGGGACCATTCCGGACGACGCCCACATCGTCATGATGACGTACAGCCAGTTCCGTGTCCGCAGGAACGCGCAGAACGACTTCGTGCATTCTCTCCTGGATGCCCGACGCTGCCACTTCGTGATGGACGAAGCCCAGGATTTCTCCAGTGAAGATGCCGTCACAAACGAAGTCGTGTCCGCCATGCTTCAGAAGACGGCCAGCGACACCTTCGTGACGGCGACTGCCGGCAAGGACATCGAGTATCTCGCAGCCTACAAGAGGGTCTTTCCGTGGCTCCGGCGCATGCCCGATATGGGCAGACTTCCACCGGAGGTCAGGGCGTCGATTGCCGAGGCCTCTGTGGTCGAGGCAGCGGCGTCCGGAAGACTCATCCGCCGCGAGCAGGACATGACTGACCTGCGCATCGCGCTCAAGATTGATGAAGGTCGCCGCGAGCGCGATGTCAGGATCCAGGAGCGCCAGGCGCCGGTCTTCATGGCCATGTCCGAACTCGATGCCCTGGTCGATGAGTGGGTCGCCGCCCGCAATGACGCCAACACTGCGCTGATGGGCGCCCTCGATTTCTGTCGCAACAAGCTGAAGCGCCTGCCGACGGCCCTGTATTCAACAATCGTGTCAAACCTGAACCCGGAGAATGAACGGCATCAGGCCCTCCTGCAGAAGCTCGAGCACGCGGGCTCGATGCCGGAACGCTACAAGGTGGTAGCCGACCTCAAGACGGCGGCCATCAAGGATCTCAAGGAAGCCTGGTCGAAGGCCGATATCGACTCCCGTCTGGCACTGCTTGATGTTCAGCTTCAGGTCGCGCTTCTGGTCGACCAGTCCGTCGATGAAGCGGTGCAGACACTCTTGAATGGCAGCAAGCCTGTGGTCGTTCTGGACAGCACGATGGAGGGCTTCCTCAATGAGCTGCGCCGGGATGGCGTGGGTGAGGAGTCCGAAGCCGGCTCTGATGACATCGCGCTGAGACCTCCCAATTTTCGGGATGTCATGACGATTGTCGCGGACCGCATCACGGATGTGAAGGTTCGCCTTGGTGGTTCGCGCCAGTCCACCGAACGTCGTCTGACGGAAGTGGAGATTGCGGAGCTTCCGGCGGCGGTTGCGGTCTGCGCCCGGGAAATCTCCCGGTTTCCCGGCAACATACCCCTTTCGCCACTCGATGCCATTCGCGAGGGTGTCGAAAGCCGGTCTCTCGAGCTTTTCAATGCCGGGCGTATCAGCAGGCCCTGGACGATGGGTGAGATTTCTGGGCGCGTCATCCGTGTTCAGGGCGACCGTTATGAGACCATTCCGGCGCGCGAGAGGGACCGGAATTTCCTTGTGGCGTCCTTCAACCAGAACGCCATCGACGGTCTAATCCTGACGAAGAAGGGGTCGACCGGTCTTTCGATACATGACACGACCGGTACGCCGCGCCACATGATTATCGTCAAGGCGCCCGCCTCGCCAAAGGAATTCCTCCAGATGATTGGTCGTGTCCGCCGGACGGGTCAGGCATCCGAGCCGACCTTCTCCTGGCTGGGCACGACGTTCCCACGACAGCAGCTGATCCTTGCCAATCAGAACCGGAAGATACAGTCGATATCGGCCTCAGTAAGCGGCACGCGAAAGAGCGCGCTGGCGCTGGACATACCGGATTTCCTGAGTCCGCTTGGGAACGAGGTTGCCTTCGAGATCCTCTGCGCGAACAGGATGCTGGCACGCAGCCTCAGGATCTTCCTCTGGAAGGACAAGGCCGAGGCCGACCGCGAGCTGTATTTTGTGTCGACCCTCTTCCGTCGTTCGGCCTATCTTCCCGTTGCGGTCCAAACCCAGCTGTTTGACCATTTCAACGAGGTCCTGACGGCCCGCATCAACGAGGGCGGACAACGCCTTCCGGACAGGCTGCCTGGTCAGTGGCGTGTGACCCGACGCGAGATACTCGAGCCGGGCATGCAGTCAGAAGACCGCTTTGACATGGGGCATGTCACGCTGACGACCATCACGAGAGAGGTGGAGATCAACCCTTTCACCCGTGACCGGGTCGAAAGGATGATTGGCGAGTGCGAGGCTGTTGACGGCCATCGCTATGCCATAGCCATCAAGGATGCGAGCACTGAAATCCTCAAGGCATATCTGCCGCCGGGATCCGGCACTCGGGCCATGGCCAAGGCACTGTCGGACACGGGCAGCCCGGTGGCCCTGATGAACCGACGGCTCGATTTCGCAAGCCGACTGGTAGAGGCGATTATACCGGGACGCGGAGTCAAGATGCTGGACGATGAGGACAGCGTTATCGAGGGCGTCATCGTCTCCATCGAGTTCCCCGAAGTGGAACGTGCGAAGCACTTCCGGGAATACAGCTTTTCCTACGTGGTTCCGGGGGAAGAGACGGTCCGGATGGCCACGCTCGACATGATGATGCGCGGCGGAGGACGTCTGAATATCCTGTCTGGCCCGCGGACCCAGAAGGTGATGGACGACTTCGACGCAGCGCCGCGTGGGGTCGTCACCCAGAGCCGTAAGGTCCTCGACGGGAACAGCCTGCGTTCCATCATCTACGGCGCACGCACAGGGTGCCTGGACAAGGTCGGATACGAGACGACCGACGGCAGGCTGCTGAGCGGTATCTTCGTCCCCAGAAAACACTACGATGACGTGCTTGGGGCCAAGTGCATATGCACTGGGGCGGCTGTCGCGAGAAGCGTCCTGGAGGCCGGCGGCCGCCTGTTCGACGGAGACGAAGGGGGGACAGTCATCTACCGGGAGAGGGAAGGTGTCTTTGTCATCAATGTGCCTGCTCCCCAGAGCAGAAAGGCCAACTGGAGCGCCGTGGAACAACACAGCGAGTATTTCAGCACATCCGGGCGTTGCGCCTTTACCGGCCAGGATGGCCTTGCAACGCTCACGGGCCTCCTGTCTGCTTCAAACGAAACCCTGTTCTACGACGGCAAATTCCGGAACCGGACGGCACGGGTCTGTGAGACGCCAGATCCTTGTGCTGAGCACGAAGTGCCTGAGTCCCCATTCGGGCGCTGACGCCTGACCTGGATACAGGCGGAGGGAAGATAAGACCAAAACTGGAAAGCAACCTGGCAGGATTGGTATGATGGTGCTCTATCGGGAGTTTGCCATCGTGCCGAAGACGCTCATTATCTGCGAAAAGCCCAATCTCATGCGGGAGGTGGCCGGGGCCCTCGCCGAGATGACAGGACAGACACCACGCAGGGTTGGAAATTGCATCGCCGTTGGCGATTACACGGTCGCCGCATTTATCGGGCACGTCTTTGGCCTGTCATCGCCGAAAGTTTATGAGGACAAGGCATGGCGGGACTACGGAAATATCGAGGCCCTCCCGGTCGTCGTCGACGATGGCAAGTGGCGGATGGAGGTCAATCCTAATTTCAAGGACCTGGTCGCAGAAATCAGGAAGCATGCCCTGGCGGCGGATATCATCGTCAACTGTGGAGACGCCGAACGCGAAGGGCAGCTCCTTATCGACGAGGGGCTTGTTGAATTCGGGCTGGATCCCTTCGCCCCGAATGTGTTTCGCCTCTGGTCCCAGACGCTGAGCCGAACGGACCTCATTGCCGCCATCAAGGGCATGTTTCCGAACGCGCAGAAGCAGCGTCTGTATGAGGCCGCGGTGACCAGGTCGCGCGCCGACTGGCAGCATGGGATGACCTATAGCCCGCTCTACACCGTCCTGGCCCGGCGCAGCGGCTACAATGTGGTCATCCCGGTCGGGCGCGTGCAGACCCCCACGCTTAATCTGGTCGTCGAACGCGATGAGGTCCGCCGGAACTTCAAGCCGGTCAACCACTTCCGCATCAAGCTGGATGTCGAGCATCAGAACGGCACCTTCAAGGCCAACTGGGTCATCCCAAAGGACATTGAGGGACTGGATTCCGATGGACTCCTCGTGGACCGTGCGAAGGCAGAGGCGGTGGTCGCCACCGTGAAGGGCAAGACAGGAACAATAGCGTCCTACCAGTCAGACCAGAAGACCACGGCCCAGCCGGTTACCTTCAGCCTCAACGATGCGCAGAAGAAATTCGCGCGCGATAGCGGTCTTCAGCTCACGGCCCAGGAGACGCTGACCATCCTGCAGAAGCTGTACGATGAAAAACTGACATCGTACCCCCGCACTGATACCGGCTATCTCAGGCGATCCCTGCTTCCGGAGGTTCCCGGCATTCTCGCAGAGATCGGCAAGCTGCCTGAATACTCCTATCTGGCAGGCAATGCTGACCAGAGCATCGTGTCACCGGCATGGAACGATTCAAAGACCAAGGACCATTACGGGCTGATCCCGACGAACGAGTTCGACGCGCGCAAGGTGGCCGGCCTAAGTGTCACTGAACGGAAAGTGCTCGACCATATCATCCGGCAGTACCTTGCCCAGTTCTATCCGGTCTACCGCTATACCTCGGTGAAGGCCGAAGTGAGCGTGGACGGACATCTCTTCAAGGCATCGGGCACGACACCCATTGAGGCCGGATGGCGCACCGTCTTCGGCAAGGCGGAGCCGGAGGAGGGCGATGACGAGGAAACGTCGATCCCGAAACTCGCCCGTGGTGACGCCGTGGTGGCCCGGGATGCCCAGCTCATCGCCGACGCGACCAAGCCGCCGCCGGCCTACAATGACGACCGGCTTCTCGAGGCTATGGAGAACTGCCATGTCCATGAGACCAATCCGGAAATCAAGAAGCGCCTCAAGGACGGCCAGGGCATAGGTCGACCGGCCACGCGCGCCGGCATCATCGAGAACCTCATCACGAAGAAGCTTCTGGCGCGCTCGGGCAAGGTCGGACTGGTGTCGACTGATATCGGCAAGAGCGTCATCGAGGCGTTGCCCCCGGAGCTCAAGAGCTGCGGAATGACGGCCATCTGGGAGGAGGCCCTCGAGCGCATCGAGAAGGGCGAGATGACCGGACAGCAGTTTCTGGCCTACCAGGCCCAGGAACTGCGCAAGAGGGTGGAGGCAAGTCTGGGGAAGACCATCACTCTGCGCGGCGTCAAGACGCCCGCCCCCCTGCCGGGGCACGGGAAGCCCTGCATCGCCTGCGGCAAAGGGACGATGAACACCCGGGAATTCACCAAGGGTGGAAAGACGAGACGATTTCTGGCGTGCACCCAGTATCCGAACTGCAAGCATGTCGAATGGGGGGACGACCCGGTTGCACCGATGCCCGGTGACGGGGAAGCCTGCACGGCGTGTGGTACGGGCGTGATGAAAACCAAGGCCTACACCAAAGATGGCAAGACAACACGCTATCTGTCATGCTCGAACTATCCGACCTGCAAGAATGCGGTATGGGACAGACCCCCCGTCAAGGCACTCCCGGGGGACGGGGAGACGTGTCCTGAATGCAAAAAAGGAAAGCTGGTCACGAGAAAGGCCAGGGCGAGCAACACCACCTTCCTGAGCTGCTCGACCTACCCAACCTGCAAGTACAGCCGTTTCCCGGATGACAAGAAAGACAAGAAGAAAAAATAGGCAGATACAGATCTTTTTCGTCTTGTCGGGGCCTCCCCTAGACTATAAGTGGAAAAGTCTCTGGTCCGCTGACCGTTCCGGCTGCGCCATATTGTGAGAGGGTCTGATGAAGAAGCTTCCCCTGAGCCTTTTGCCGACCTTCGTGGCGGTCGGGGCTCTTTATGCGACGGCGGGAGGGGGCCTCGTCGCCCGTTCACATGCTGCTGATGGCCAGACTGCCGCGGTGTCTGTCGCGCCCACTGGATTGCCCCAGACGCCCAAGGGCCTTGCCCGTCTCCAGGCCAATGGAGTGCGGCTAACCCATCTTGGAGGTGAGCTCGGCCTTGATGGCTATATGGCGCAGTCGGCGGACAACCATCTGCAAAGCATCTATGTCACTCCCGGCGGAGGTATTGTGGCGGGCGTGATGTTCGATGCTGATGGTCGCAACATCACGGCGATGCAGATTGCGCGCATGCAGCAGCGCATCGAGGCGGCCCAGGTAGAGGCACAGGCGGCCCAGAAGCAGGCGAGTGCGATGGGCGCAGGGCTCGGTCTTGCCCCGGGGCAGGATCTCCAGGCCGTATCGTCTGCAACCCCGTCCGTTCCCGAGCCTCCCCCGCAGGACCGGTCTCCCTCCGCGCAGGACACTCTCTCAGGGCATGGTCTGAATCAGTTTCAGGCTTCACCCGTTCCGCCGGCGCCCGCGCAGCAGGCCCCGGCGCAGGTGGATCCGACCTCGCTTCTGGCCAGGTCGCGGAGCTTCATCAGCAGCTACGACAAGAACACGTTCCTCAATGATGCCGAGCACACCGGGTATTTCAGCTTCGACAGCAAGGTTCCGGGCGTGCCAACCGTCATCATGGTTGCCGACCCCAAATGCCACTACTGCCACAACACATGGCCCGTCCTTCGACAGCTGGCCCTGGATAACAAAATCAACATCCGCATCATCCTGGCGTCGGTCCTGAGCGGTCAGGGATCCGAGGAAGCGGTCGATGCATTGCTGAGCAACCCGGATGTGGACCGCGTCTGGAATGAGGGGCAGGGCAGCAGCGACGACAAGCCCATCATGGAGGTCGTGTCACGCGGTTCGCAGCAGTGGCAGCGTGCGGACGCCATCCGTCAGCAGAACACCTCCTTCGCGCTTCGCTACATCAAGCGGGGCACGCCTCTGCTGGCCTATGTCGGTCGTGACGGACAGCTTCGTACGGCGGAAGGTCCCAACGACCTCGCCGGCTTCCTCGGAGACATCTGATGCTTATCGCCATTCACGGGAAGCTGCGCTCCGGCAAGGGCACCATCGTCTCGCATCTCAATGAGAAATACGGAATCGAGCATCAGAAGATGGCTTCCGGTCTCAAGGCCATGGCCGAGAAGGCGCTTGAGATTGCGGGATATCCGCGGGACATCATCGACCGATGCATTGAGTCGGACCTCAAGGAAGTCCCCCTTCCCGGGCTGGGCGGATTCTCCACGCGACGCGTGATGCAGGTCATCGGCACCGACTGGCGTGTCCAGTTTGCCCCTCAGGTCTGGACGACAATGGCGCGCAAGGCCTGGCGACGCAGCCTCGAGGACGGCGCGGATGTCGCTATTGACGACCTGCGCATGCCCCACGAGCTGACAGCCTTCCAGGAGGAGGGTGCCTTCCTGATTTGCGTGGAGCGCAATGGCATTGAGGACATCATCAGCGCCATGCCGAGCGATGTTGATGCTGTCATTGACATGGTCAAGGCACCGGTCGCTGTGGACGAAGCCTTCGTCCGGTCGCTGATGGATGTCTTCATCAGCAGGCTTTTCCCTGGGGACCCTGACATCTCCTATCTCGACACGACTCCGCGCCCGGAGCTGGACGGTGCGAGCCTGGCACAGGCGACCAAAGCCCTGCGCACCTGGGATTCGATGCTTGGCAAGCCCGTGAAATCGCTTAACCACTCCTCAGAGAACGGTCTGCCCCTTGAGGCGTTCGACGTCGTCTTGCAAAATGACGGGACTATTGAGGATCTTAAATCCAAGGTGGATAACGTCATGTATGGTCTTGCCCAGCGCCACGTGGCCCTATCCGCGTTCTAGTCTACCGCCACAAGAGAAGCCCGTCATGGTGTCGCGCCGTGACGGGCTTCTCGTGTATCAAAGGGCAGGTGTGAACCTAGACGTCGTTCAGCCAGTCATCCGAGGATTTGCAGTTCGAGCATATGCGGTTGTGCCGTCCTTCTGAGCAGAATGGCCTCCGACACCGCAGGCATTCCCTCATATCGCCGGATGTCATTGGGAAGGTCAGTCGCGCCAGATAACGCGGGTCGTCACGTGACAGAACCAGTACCGTGTTCAGGATGGTCTCAATCGAGGCCCTGATGGTGGAGGCGAGTTCGGTGACGGGGATACCGGACTTGTTGCGCCTGTAGACATCGAGGAGCTTCGCCCTCTGACTGGCGGTCAGGAGGATCTCGTTTTCTCCGGGGGTGCTGACAGTGCGCTTCGGTAGAGAGCGCCGCGAAGCCTGGGTCTGCACCGCGGATGTGGAGCGCTCGAGAACACCGGATATGGTGGTGATGGACTGAACGTTCTTCCACAGCCAGATGAGCTTTTCGATTTCGACATTCGACCACTCCCGGCGCAGGGGGGCTGCGGTAATTTCTGCTTGTGATGTCACAACTCAACTCCGCCACGCGCTGGAATTATCCTGTCGTGGTCAGGATACCATCTCGACCAGGACCAGTAAGCATTTTTCCGACAAGACTTATCCTGCATGTTTTTCAGGCAGGGATTTCGGGTTTTTTGTAAACTGTCCCCAAAACAGATGGGGTTGGACATGGCCGGTCAGAAGAAAGCAGCAAAAGCGGGAACGACACAGGTTCCGGTCGATAGCGAGGTCACGGCCTATGTCCGTTCGGAGCTGGCGAGGGACGCGTTCTCGAGATATACCCAGGTCAGCACGCGACGGAGTGTCGTGTTCATGGGCATACCCCTGGTCATGTCTATGGCGATGAACGTGATGCAGGCGACGCGCAGGCCGCAGACCCGTTTCATTCCAACCGACACCAACGGACGCATCCTCCCCCTTGTTACGCTGGACAAGCCCGTGGCATCCGACGACCAGGTCGCGCAGTGGGCGACAGACATCATCCAGCGCGCCTTCACGATGGATTACGTTAACTATCGCAAGCAACTATCTGGAGTTGAAGGAGAATTCACCGGGAAAGGCTGGAAGGACTTCGAGACCATGCTCGTGCAGTCCAGTTTTCTGGACACGCTGACGTCGAATTCCTACGTCACCACAGCGACGGTGACCGACGCTCCGCAGGTCCTGACGTCTGGGCTGGTGCAGGATGGATCCAGCTGGATTTATGCCTGGAAAATCCGCGTGGCTCTTCACATCGTCTTCCGCAACAGCACCGGCCCGTCCGACCGAAGCTACCAGGTTGATGTTCTGGTCATTCGCCAGCCGCAGACGCATGAGGCCGTGGGGCTCGGCATCGCCCAGATTATCGCGCAGTAAGGGATCCCATCTCCTGAGTGGCAAAAATTATATTGAAAATAGGTCTTTCGGTCAGGGACAATCCGGGGATATGTCGTCCCTGACTGAATGACCCGCTGCGGATGCGGTCTATGAGAGAGTTTGAATGAAAACCAGGAACGCTCTTCTCGCGTGCGTGTTTGCGGCGGCTTCACTCCCTCAGGGGGCGATGGCTCAGGTCCAGGGGTTCGGCAACCCGCTGTTTCCCGGCCACCATCACGGTGGGCCTCCGCCTGGAGGTCAGGGACGTGGCGGTCCGGAGAATGGTGGCGACCAGGAAGGCCCGTCGAAGGGCGGACCGCCGGCGGATGGCGGGATTGTCGATGGTTCCGGGGAGCAGGATCCGCCCGCGGGCGCCGGGCAGTATCGCCCGGCAGAACCGGATTCTTCGTCAAGCTCCCAGGTCGGCCATGGTGGCGTTACGGGTGGCCAGGGCTATATCGGGGGAGCTGACAGCGGTTCCTATGACGGACCACGCGTCACGGATGACGGTTCCGCTGGTGGGAACGGCACCGGAAGCGCAGGCGACAGCGACGAAGAGCGTGAGCGTGAACTTCTGGAGGCGGTCAAGACGCTCCTGCCGCCGGACAAGTTCGTCATCAAGGCGCGCCAGGAGCGCGAAAATCTTGACCGGGCCCGGGTCCAGCCTATTTCGACCCCGGCCAAACCGGTCACGCGGTCGATTGCCCTGACACTCAAGCCGCACGAGGCCATTCCGACCATTGACCTTGAATATGGTGTCGTCACGACGCTGACTTTTGCAGACGCAACGGGCGCGCCCTGGCCGGTCAAGGGGGTCATCACTGACCAGACCCAGTATGGCTATACGGGTGCAACCGAGGGTAAGGGCTCGTCGTCCAACATCATCACCATCTATCCCAAGACCCAGTTTTCAAATGGGCGCAATATCGCGGTGATGCTTGAAGGCGGCACGATGCCTTTTATCGCCAATCTGAAAACCGGCGACACGAAGGACGTCGATTACCGTGTCGACGTCTCCATCCTCCAGCGCGGTCCCAATGCGAAGGAGGAGGTCATGACAGAGGGGCTGGCGCCGACAGATGACAGGATTATGGACACCTTCATTGACGACATCGCTCCGGCCCATGCCGTCAGCCTTCACACCTCGAGCAATAATGTGGAGGTGTGGAAGCTGCGCGAGCACGGGCAGTCCATGTATTATGTGAGGACGACACTGCACCTCCTTTCTCCCGGGTATGTCAGGCGGTCCCACTCGAACATCAGCGGCTACGCTGTCTACTGCCTGCAGGAAACGCCGAACATCGTCCTCAGCGACGACAGCGGCCGGTTGTCCTCGGTCAACATCGGCGAATGAGAGGGGAGGTCTGACATGTCCGAGCATCTTGAAGACTACGAGACCAAAGAACTCTCGCCGCGCGAGCGCGTCGTCGCCGTCATCAAGGAGCAGAAGGTCTTTCTGCTCCTGTGTGGTGCCGCCGTTACGGTCATGGGCTACTTCGCTTTTCATCACACACCCGTGGAGGCATCAGCCAGCCATTTGGCTCCGGCTCCGTCGATGTCGCAGACAGTCGGATCCGCCAAGCCGACGCCGAGCTATGCCGACAGCATCAGCCGCGATTCTCGGCAGCGTACTGAGCAGGCCCAGCATTCCGGCGTGAGCAGCATGACGACCGTGATGCCTGACAGCACACAATCCGGGCTGCCAACCAAGCTCGATGACGGCAGTGCGGACGAGCAGGGCGACACGGCAGCCGCCGGCAATAGTCCTCCAGATCTGCCGAGCGCCCAGGACACCCCTCCTGCGCCACCCAAGCCCAAGCCCGTCGAGGCCGTGAAGGTGACCACTCCACCCCGGCACATCGCGCCAGCGCATGTCGTCCACCCGCTGAACCAGGACCACGTGCAAAGCGACAGGAGCATGCTCGAGCATTTGGCCCAGCTCGGAGATTTCAGGCCGAGCTACATCCAGGTGGCGTCTGCGGAGACGGCGACGACGACAGCCGGTCGGGGCGGATCCACGTCCGCCTCGTCGCGGTCGTCAGGCGCACAGGGTATCGGCGGGGCTACAGGATCCGCCGGTGGCGTTGGCGCGGGCGGCGGTCTGTCGTCTGCCGGGAGCGCAGACGCGCTGGCTGCTGCCCAGGATAGCGACAGCACCCAGTTCCCGCTGCCGGATCCTGGGACGGTGCTGGCAGGACACATCCTCGGCCTGGTCGACAACAGCAGCCCCGGCACGGTTCTGGCCACGATGGACCAGGGTCCGTATGCCGGGGCGCGGATGCTGGGCAGCTTCACCGAGGAGAAGAACGGCCTGCTGTTGCGCTTCAATGGCATGACGATCACCTACACCGACGAAGACGGTGACAAGCGAAGCAAGTATCTCGCCATCAACGCCGTGGCCGTCAATTCCGATACGCTTGGGACCAACATGGTCTCCTACATCAATCATCATGTCCTGGAGCGGGTCGGAATTTCACTGGCGACAGGCTTCGCCCAGGGGCTGGGCCAGGCCATCGAGCAGTCGGGTTCGACCGCGACGATGTCGGCAACAGGGGGCTCGTTCATCAGCGAGGGCAAGAAGAACACCATGCAACAGATGCTCCAGGCGACCGGGACGGCCTTCTCGGGCGCCGGATCCATCCTTCAGAGCATCTACGGGAACATGGGAACGACCATTAAGGTCTTCCAGAACACTCCTTGTGCATTCCTTTTCCTCCCGGCTACGAGCGGCCAGGCCGGCGCATCTGACACGGCCGGCGAAACGTCAAAATCGACTGCACGGGGTGCACAGGGGGCCGAGCGGAACACCTCATCCGTGACTGACCCTGACGTGAGCCAGTTCACACAGCAGACGCAGTCCCGCTGACCGGATCAGCCCGCGACCGGCCTATCGACAGGGAAGGTCGCGGCACAAGACCTGATTCAGAAGCAGTCCTGATACGTTTTTATGGATAAGGACTTTGGCACTTGGCTATACTCGACTGAAAAACGCCCTGGGGGTAACATGAGCGCCGACAACGATGAACTCCACCTCCCGGATCTCGATGGGCCGTCGGCTGACTTCGACGAACATACGGGGCCTGGTCATGATGATGCCGACCCAGCCGAAGAGGAGGCCGCACCGGTGAAGAAGGGGCCCAACAAGCGTCGTCTGGTCATCATCGGTGGACTGCTGGCTGCGGTCGCCGCGGGCGCCATCGTCCTCGAGCCCAGGTTCATGCACGCACCCGCCGCTCAGGAAGGCCAGAAGGTCTCTCTGCCGCCTGCACTGCAGCACGCTGGCCATCGCTCAGCCCCGCCGGTCAACATGGGCGGAGGTCCGGATAGTCGCGGTCTCGACATTCAGGATCCCCAGGGTAGCGTTCCGCCCGTAGCGGCGCCAAGGCAGGTGCCAGGCCAGCCGGCCCAGTTCCAGCAGGCTCCGCCTCAATCACCGCAGTTCCAGTCGCCGCAGGGGCAGCAGTTCCAGTCGCCGCCCCAGTCGCCGCCCCAGCCGCCGCCGGCCCAGCCGCCGCAGTTCCAGTCGCCGCAGGCTTTCGCGCCGCAGGGTGGCCTTCAGGGGCAGCCGATGCGGCAGCAGTCGGGTGGGACGGTTCAGGGCGGTCTTCAGGGACTGGGCGCGACTGTTCAAGCCATGCCCGCGACGCCGGCTCCGGCTGCCCCGCAAGCTCAGCCTGCCGTTGCGTCCGGAATGGCGCTCTCAGATGTCATGAGCAATCTCCAGCAGCTGAATACGAAGCTGTCGGACATGGACCATCATCTGGACAGCTCGTTCGACACGGTCAACGACCAGATCCGCAGCACCAAGTCCGAGCTTTTGCAGCACATCGCCGAGACGGACCAGCGCGTCGATGAGATCGACCAGCGCGTGTCTGACATCTCCAAGCGGGTAGAGGTGCTGGAAAGCCATGGCCTTCACGTCGAGGAGGTGGCTCATGCTCCCGAGGCTGCCAAGCCAGCCCCTGGGCATCATGTCCGCCCTCCCGCCCGCCACAAGGTCGTACGTGTCGTGCAGGACGCGGCTCCTCCTTCGGCAGACGCTGCGCAGACCGTAGATGTGTCGGACTATCATCTGAATGGCTTCACCGGGAATGTCGTTACTGTGTCCACGGGGGCCGGCTCGAACAAGCGGTACTACCAGTGGTCGATGAATTCGACTGTGCCGGGTGTAGGCCATGTCAGCGGTGTCATTGTCGACAAAGGAAAATGGGAACTGGTGACCGACGCAGGGAACATTGCCCAGTAATTCCTTTTTCGAGGAAAGGACTTTCAGGTGATGTTATGATGGAGGGGTAAGTCCCTCCATTTTTTTGGTCCGGTCACATGAAAGAGTCGAAATTCAAGCTCCCGTTGACGCTGTCGGTAAAGGCCCGCAACTGGCGCATGTTTGACCAGGATTCGCATGACCACGACATGGAATTCAAGACAATCCGCCAGAGTGTTCTGGACCGGGATAGAAACACATGCTGTGGCTGCGGTTTCAAGGCCGCCAAGTGGCAGGAGGTCCATCACATCGACGACGACCACAGCAACAACAAGATGTCGAACCTGGTCACCGTCTGCATGTTCTGTCACGCCTGCCAGCATATCGGGCTTGCAGGCCGCAACCAGGAGGCGATCCTCGCCTTCATTCCCGAGATTTCACAGGCGCAGCTGCATCACGTTGTCAGGTCTATCCTGTATGCGAAGATCTGGGCCAATACGGTCTTTTCCCGGAGTGCCTCCTCTCCGAGCGCGCATGACAATCTCAAGGTCGCGAAAGATGTCGCCGCGGCCGCAACGACGCTCGAAGCGGAACTGCAGGGTCGTAGCGCGCAGGCGGTCGAGTTGATCGGCACGTCCTCGCCCCAGGAGCTTGGCGACATCCTCTCGCAGTTCGCCAATCTTGCCGACAGGCCTGAGCTGTATGCCGGCCGGGACAAATTTCTGCGCGGCATCCGCCTTCTGCCGCTCGGCCGGCGCATCCAGGATGGAGTGAACAAGATGCCCGACATCGTGGCCAGCTGGAGCATGAACGGAGGGCCGTATGTCGGTCTGGTCCCGACGGCCTGGCTGAAGATGGCAGAGACTCTCAATGCCGAGATTGCCCGGAGCTGACATGTCGGAACTCTATTATGGAATGGTGATGTTTGACGACCTGAACGACCCGTCGGAAGGCTGGGCGTCGAAGGACGGCAAAACGGCGACGCGCATCAGGTCCATGCATGAGCTGCCGACAGACACGCTGTGGTGGACGAACCTGCCCTATGCGTCGATGTATCGGGAGAGCAACGCTGGTCTCAATCCATGGCTGCGCATGGACGCCTATCTGGTTCTGAAGCCCCAGGACGTCCTGGTGGAATGGGGTTACGTCCCGAAGGATGTCAGCCCGGACTGGGCCTGCGAGTTCATCAGCAGGGTGTTTTCCCGAATCATGCAGATCGCCGCCAAGCTTCTGTCTGCCTTCAGGCCCGACATCCCCATGTCCAGGCAACTGTGCGGGACAGCCCTGCGCCAGGATCTCGAGGTTCTCCTGCCGAAAGGGGTATTCCCATCGGGAGAAGCTGCAACCATCCTCAAGCGAGGGCAGGCCTATGCGGAGTACAGCCGCACCAGTTCGCGCACGCCGCGCGGCAGTCGCCAGATAGCCCTGCGCATCCCGCGCATGACCTACGCCATGGATCTTCTGACGACACCGGTGCCCAGCGGGGATTTCGAATTCATGCCTGGGCGTTCGCTTGCCGGAAATGGCGCCGACAGGGTGAATGCCGTGCGGGCTCTGGATCGGCCGTTTCTGGCGGAAATCACCATTCAGACCATCGACCCGGATATTGCGCCCATCTACGGGTTCGGCAACACGATGGACAAATCCGACCAGAAAATAATCCGCTCCTGGGTCACTCATCCCGAATTCATCACCATGGCCAACTTCGCCAAGCTGGACATCCGCAACGGGTTCGTCGGCGAGAAATACGAGATGCTGAACCTATCCCTGGCTGAGCCGCTCAGGGACTTCCTGGGGGACAGCTTTGCGCATTACTCCTGGTCCTCGGGCATCATCGCCGAGACCGTCTGGAAAGCGGCCTGTCTGGGCATGAGCGGCCCCAGGGCCCGCACCACGCCCGCTGGAGAAAGAGCGGACACATCCTGGCGCGGGGCATGGCTCAAGGGGGCCGACAAGACGGCCTCATTCATTGCCGCCAACGCCATGAGCGACAAGGGCTGGCCTGTGGTGTCATATGGCTCCGGAACCTGCCGCATCGCCGTGCTCGATGAACAGATCCCCGACATGGTCCAGGACGCCGTTTCACAGGGGCTGCTGCCGCGCTACAGCGACGTCCCGCCCAACATGCGCAACTCCCTGTCGCAGTGGGGCGGCGATAGCGCCGCGGAGACGTTCGCCCAGCTGCTCATGAAGCGAGACCGGGACATGCTGTGGAATCTCGACCGATTGCCCCTTTTCGACGGCAAGCAAAAACAGGCCATCCTCCGACAAATGATGGAGGCAAGAAAGAAGAAATAACCTGTCTGCGCCGCTTACTGTTTCCTCGGCTGGCTTAGGATCCATTTGCCTTCGTGGAACATCAGCTTGTCGAGAAAGCGGCGTTCCAGGAACCCCCCCTTTCCATCCAGCTCCGCTAGATTTGAGCCTTGGGATACAAGCTCGGCTCTGGCTTTCTCAAGGGCTGCCCTGAAGTCCGGACGGATCTGCTCCTCTTTCAGGGCAGCGAGGCAGGCGGCAGAGTACGAGACGTAACAATGCTCCTTTCTGGCATTGGTAAAGTAGCGAGGACATTCGATACGGACGACCGTTTCTGAGTGGCGAATATGCTGGCGCATTCTTGCTGACGTCGTCGCGAGCCTGTCCCATATGAACACAGGCTCTTCCGGAAAAATGAAGTTGCTGAACTTCGTCGCGGCAGACGTCTGCTGTGCGTAAGGGCGCGGCAGGCCGGTCCTGGCATAGACCAGCAAATGGCCGAGTTCTTTCGACAGGCCCTCAATCCTGGAGTCCAGACTGTCCATGCCGGATTCACGGTAGACCGATAGGGAGTCTCTCACTCGAGCCAGATCCCATCTTACCCATCGTGCGAGCAGGAAAGTTTTGAGAAAACTGCCGACGTCGCCTTCATTGAACCTGTAATCTGGAGATGAAAAATTGTCTCTCCAGTAGAGGTCTGAGCGGTTCCTGCCGACCATCTGGTCCGCGGGTCTGCACCACTTGATGAGGTCAGAACAGGCCTCTTTCAGGAAATCATTTCTCTTCTCGTGAAATCGCTCAACCAGCATCCTGACGTAAGCCTCGCATTACCCTGACACTTTTCGTGGAGTTGCACATGATTGCCGGATCGACAATACCCGGGTGGTGCATGGAGATTAGGGGCGCTGGAACCGGAACCTAGTCCTCCATTTCTTCCACTTCGCCGCCCTCGTCAGCCGAGGATGCGTCATAGCCAGCCAGCTCGCTGTCGATCTCTCCACGGTCTGTCTTGTCCATGGGTTCGTAGGTGTAGGCAATACCGCCCATCGAGCGGAACGCCTTGATGTGCATGTCGTCGACAGCGTATCGTCCCGGCAGTTCGGCAACCAGGCTTCCATCGGCAGCCTCGATGCGCACGATGCTGTCATGCTCGCCGTCGGTCCGGACGCGTCCCAGCATGGCCCGGACGCCGGCCACGACCATCTCTATTCCTTCTGCGCCCGTAAGAACGAGGGTATGGTCAGTCCGGACACCTCGCAGATAGTCGTCTGCCAGCATCACCGCCCGGCCCGTCACGTTCACGCCGAAGGTTTCGTCGTAGACCAGGCGCCCCAGTACCACGACCGGTGTCAGTTCCCGCGCGGCCGTGGTGAGGACGTTGTAGATGTCCTCGAGTGGCATGTCCGTGAACGGATCTTCCTTCTGCGCGAACCGGCGCGTGCGGGGCTCGAAGAAACGTATCGTGTAGTGGTCCTGCTCCTCGGCGACTGACGCCGAGAGATAGGGGGTGTTGTTCCGTGTGGTCAGACGATCGACCCGGTCGACCATCACGCAAAGTCGACGATTCTGCAGTTCTGCCGCGCGCGCGGACTTCATATACAGCCGATACGAGACCCTCCGCTTCACCCCGAGCTTCGGCAGGCGGGACTTGCGGGTCTGGATGGGGTGCCCCGAGAAGTAGAAGCGGGCCGAGGCAAATTCCCGCGCGGCGCGGTCCGCCCACTCTCCCGTCGCCATGACCGGGACTTTCGTCTTGGGGTCGTAGTCTGGCAGCACGATGGGGGCTATCGAGCCAAAGAAATCAGTCTGCGTCACGGGGACCTTGGCCGCCTTGCCCGAGAACATCCACTTCATCCCCGCGGAGACGGCTGCACGGTTGGCATTGATGCAGTCAAACGCCCCTGCCGTGATGAGGCTTTCAACCGCGCCGCTGTTCACCAGATCCCTGCATCGGCTGAAAAACGCCGGAAGGTCAGCATAAGGCCCATTGCTCTTCCGCTCGGTGATGAAGCCCATGGCGCTCTCGGAGACCTTGGCAATCGCAGAAAGGCCGAACCGGACCGCCAGAGTTCCGTCCTCCAGGCGCTCCGGCACAAAAGCCAGGTCGGAACTGTTGATATCGGGCGGTAGAAGCTTCAGGCCGATCTCGTCCATCTCCTCCTTCACGAGCGACCGCTCCTCCGGTCTGGCCGTGTAGGTCAGCAGCGCCGCGTAATAGCAGGCCGGATAGTGCACCTTGAGCCACAGATTGGCGTAGGCGAGCAGGGAGTAGGCGAGGGCGTGTGACTTGTTGAAGCCGTAATCGGCGAACTTGAGAATGTCGTCAAACAGGGTTGAAGCTTTGGTCTCATCCATGCCGAGGGCGACGGCCCCAGGGATGCCGGCCTCGGCGCTGCCATGAAGGAAGATCTCCTTCTGGCGGATCATCTCATCAGCCTGCTTCTTGCCCATCGCGCGGCGCAGAAGATCTGCAGCGCCAAGGGAGTAGCCGGCGCAGACCCGGGCCACCATCATGACCTGCTCCTGATAGACCATCAGGCCGTAGGTCTCCTGCAGGAATTCCTTCGTGCGGGCCACCGGCTCGGGGTAGACATCGTCGCTCATGCCGATGCCCATCTTTCGATGGGCGAACGTCGGAATGTACTGCATGGGACCCGGGCGGTAGAGTGCGTTCACTGCAGTCAGGTCATCGACGCTCGTCGGCTTAATCTGGCGCAGTGCGTTGCGGATGCCCGCGCCTGAGAACTGGAACACGCCCGTGGTTCGCCCCTCGGAGAACCACGGGAAGACCTCCGGGTCATCAAGCGGAATCCGGTCGATGTCGATGACCTGCCCCATGAAATGCCTGATGTTGCGGACCGCCTTGTCGATGATGGTCAGGTTCTTGAGACCGAGGAAGTCGAACTTCACGGCGCCGGCCATCTCGGAATACTTCATCGAGTAGGCGGAGACGGGAACCAGCGTCTTGACGTCGCGCACGACCGGGAAAAGCTCGGCAAGCGGTCGGTCAGCAATGATGACACCTGCCGCATGCGTGCTGAGATTGCGCCGCAGGCCTTCAATCTGGCGGGCGGCATCGTAGAGGATGCGGAGCTTGGGCTTGCGCGAGAGCAGTTCGGAGAGCGCCGGATTGTCCTGCTCATGCTCTGCCAGCGTCTTCTTCTGGTCGGCCGGCGTGTTGGGCATCAGGGAGAGGATGTCCGCGCTGTCGCCGAAAGTGAAGCTGCCGACAACGCGGTCCACCAGGATGCGCTGGACATCCCGGATGGCCGCCCGGGCCATGATGCGACCGAAGGTGGAAATCATGGAGACGTTGCTGTCTCCATACCGGCGGCGGACATAGTCAATGACCTCGTCGCGTCGCTCGATGCAGAAGTCGATGTCGAAGTCAGGCATCGACACACGGTCCGGGTTAAGGAACCGCTCGAACAGGAGTCCCCATCGGATAGGGTCGACATTCGTGATGGTGAGAGCAAACGCAACCAGAGAGCCTGCACCCGAACCGCGCCCCGGTCCGACCGGTATCTCCTGCGCCTTGGCCCACTGGATGAAGTCCGCGACGATAAGGAAGTATCCCGGAAAGCCCATCTTGATGATGACGCCGAGCTCGAAATCCAAACGCTTCTGATAGGCCTCCCGCGTCGCCGCATCCGCCTCCATGACATCCAGTCTGACCTGCAGGCCGACATTGGACATGTGAACGAGTTCGTCGTTCTCGTTGCGTCCGGATGTGGTGTGGAACGGCGGCAGGATCGGCTTTCGCGCAGCGGTCGCATAGTGGCATCGGCGCGCAATCGAAAACGTGTTCTGCAACGCCTCAGGCATGTCGGCGAACAGCGCGTCCATGTCGGCCATATCCTTGAGGCAGTGACGGATCCCGTCATCCTTCTCGAGTGCGCCGTTCTCCAGGATTACCGGGCTGCTTTCAGCTTGCGCCGACATCAGGACCCAGGCCAGATGACGTTCGGGCCGGTCATACCAGACATCCGTCGTGGCAACGAGCGGGATCTGGCTGCGCGTCTGCCCGTCAGAACACACCACATCCCCCGCCCCACCGTAGGCGCAGTCAAGAAGGTTCGCCTCGAGAGGTGTCGATGCGTCTGAGCGGCGAGTGCGGAAAACCTCGATATAGAGACGGTCGCCGAACGTCCGGAGCAGGGGGCGCACCGTCCTGAACATGGCTTCGAGCGCGCCCTGTCCGGACGTCGCAAGCTTCGGAAGCAGGCCGCGATTCCTGTCTCCCGTCAGCAGGATGACGCCTTCGGAAAGATTCGAAAGCGTCTCGAAGTCCAGGGGGCGCGAGATGTCGACGACATCGGTCGTGACCCGCCCCTTGGTGGTCTTGCGGGGCTGATAGAGGTGCTCAACCACCCGACTGATATTGATGTAGCCGATATCATTCTGGGCAAGCAGCAGGACCCATCCCGTCACACCCTCGACCTCAACCTGCACCTCGACGCCCAGCAGCGGCTGAACACCCGCCGCCATCGCCTCGAGCGAGAACCCAAAGGCTCCATGGAGACCGTTTTCATCTGTCAACGCCAGCGCAGGCATGCCCAGCCGGGCCGCCGTATTGACCAGATCCTTGGTCATCGAGGCACCTCGACCGAGCGTATAGTCGGAGCGGACACGCAGCGCGGGATAGGTCATATTCATACAGACATACTCACACAAAAAGGCATTATCGTCAAATGTCTTCAAGGCGAGGCTTCCTTAAGAATATCCTTGCCGGCGGCGGGTTTTTGTCGACAGAGCTTTTCTGATGCAGGCTGTCGCCGGTTGTCTTGTCAGGAATTCTGATATAGGACTTCAGGGGAATGTGAGGATGTAATCATGAAGCTGTCTGCGGAGCAGGAAAAGGTCGTCGAGGCGGGGCAGGGGCTGGTTGTGGTCCAATCTGGCGCCGGCACGGGGAAGACCACTGTGCTGACGCGTCGCATCTGTCATCTGATTGACCACGGGATGTCTCCGGCGACCATTTCGGCCTTCACGTTTACCCGGGATGCGGCCCAGGAGATGAGGGGGCGACTGCAGGCCATCCTCCCGGGGCAGGCGGCCTCCGTGACACTGTCGACGCTGCATGCCTGTGCTGCCCGGGTCGTCCGCGAGCATGCTGCTGCCGGAGGACTGAAGGCCGGGTTTGCCATAGCTGACGAAGGAACCCTCCAACCCCTTCTTCTCGAGGCTGCGTCAGAACAGCGTCTCCTGCAGATGGTGGGAGATACGCAGGAAGAACGGGAAGCCCTCATGGAGATCCGGGGCAGCTTCTCGACCTGGCAGGAAAATGGCCTTGACCTTGAGGAGGCTGAAGCACTTGTTGCCGGTGGCAGCCATGGCGACGTCGATATCAGGCATGTCATGGCTTACATCAGCTTTCAGAAGGCCAAGCGGGCGCGCGGACTCCTGGATTTCGGGGACCTAACGATGGCGGCATGTCGCGTGCTGTCAGATCCGGTCATACGTGCTGTCGTGTCGCGCCGACATGCGTGGGTCATGATTGACGAAGCACAGGATCTCAATCGCGTGCAGATCCGTTTTCTGCGGCTCCTGACGTCGGCCTACAACAACATCATGCTCGTGGGGGACGATGACCAGTCCCTGTATTCCTTTCGTGGCGCCGTCCCGCGTTTGATGGAACGCGTGGAAGAGTTTTTCCCCGAGGCGGCGGCGAAAGCCTGCGAGCGTCATGTCCTCAGCATCAACCGTCGCTGTACCGAGCAGGTCCTGATTCCGGCCAACAAGGTCGTCAGCTACAACCCGCGCGAGGGTGCGAAGATCCTGACGTCCGGTCGCGACGGCGCGCCTGTCCGTGCGCTTGGTTTCACTACCGAGCGGATGATGACCAAATCGGTTGCCGAGCAGATTGCGGCCCTGCAGGCTCAGGGGGTGGCAATGGGGGATATTGCCGTCCTTGCCCGCACATCGTCGGCACTGAACGGTCTGGAAGGCTGCTTCGTCTCCGAGGGTGTTCCATACGTGATGCATACGGGGGAGCGATTTGCGAGCCGGCCCGAGGTGACGGACATCTTCCATTATCTGGCGCTGGCCCAGCGTCCGGATTTCCGTGAGAGCCTGTGCGCCATCGTGAACCGGCCGTCCCGCCGCATCGGGGCCGCGGCGATTGCCATTGTCGAGGATCTCATGGACAGGACGGGATGTTCCGCCTCGATTGCCCTGCGGCGCGCCGCCGAGGAAAAACTGGTCCGATCCGGAGGGACCAGGATGGTGGAGCTGGCCGAACAGCTCGATACGCTGTCTGCGGCCTACGAAGGGGGGTCGCCGGCCCGGGCCGTGCTCGAGTTCATCTACGGCCCTATGGGATACCGTGCGTGGATGACCGGCCAACGCAGCGCGCCGCGTACGGTGAAGCATTCCCTTCAGGCGATGATGCGCATGGCCGGAGATGACCTGGAGGTCGGTGAGTTCCTGGCCGAGCTGACCACCATGAGGAACACAGAATTCCCGATGGATGGCGCTGTCTATGTCGGGACGCTTCACGGCTCAAAGGGCAAGGAGTGGCGTCATGTCTTCCTTGTCGGAGTGGAGCGCGACATCCTGCCTCACAGACGGGCGATGAAGAACGGACGCAGCAGCAAATCGCTTGCCAGCCTCTCACCATGGGATGTCAGCGACAGGTCGAATGTCGAGGAGGAGCGACGTCTGTTCCACGTCGGGCTCACCCGCGCCAAGGACACCTGCACGCTCTGTTTTGCGAGCGTGAGAGGGTACGGCGAGACACAACGGCGAACCCATCCGTCGTCGTTCCTCTATGAGGCCGGGCTCAAAGTGCCGGCTGTAAAGCTGCCGCTGGCGATGAAGCAACGCTGAAGGAGCGAGAAACCCTCGAGTGTCTCGGGTGTGGCAGCACGGATCCGGACACCCAGATAGGGGGTGCTGGAGCTCAGCTTCACCTGGCGCGAGGCCACGACCAGGCGGTCATCCGTATAGGCGACCTTGTTGAGCGCGTCGAAGACGGCCTTGTTCAGGTTGTCGATGTCACCGTCTTCCGTTCCGGTCGGCCACTCGGACGGATCCCCCTCGAATGCGAATATCAGGTCGGCCTCGACTGGCACGTCAAAAGGTTCATTCCGCGCGGCCGCCATCATGGCGCTGACCGATCGGTGAATGCTGCGTTCATAGCGGTAGGTATCGGCCGGCGTGAACGTATGCATTAGCGCGCTTTCGCGCTCCCCGCCCTGCTTTCTGACAGTCAGGAGGCTCGTGAACCTGGCTTCGTTGCCCGACGCCTGCCGGAACGCATGAATGAGCACCGGCATGATGACCGACGTCCTCGGACGCTTTTTGGGCTTCGGCGCCAGGGGTATGACGAAGATGAATTCATGGCCGGGTATCCCGTTCCGCTCGATGGGATGCCTCGGTTGCTTCCGCCGGCCGGCTGGCCTGCCAGCGGCTCCTGCCTCAGGTGCTTGTTTCCCGACAGACCTTTTCTGTAAAATGGTCATGTCTCGCTGAGAAATACGCAGCATGTAACAGCCCGCCATAGGAGGCCTCTCGTCAGGATGACATGAGGAGCCAAAGACCAGAGGTTAGAATACAGTCATGTCCGGAACAAGGCGACAGATCCAAACGAACATCGCATTGCTGATGAGCCTGACTGTCATCCTCTCCGGCCGCCCTGCGCCGGCATACGCCGGGATTATGGATATGGGGGATCTGACGGCACAGCCCCGGGACATTCCGACCGAGCCGGACAAGGAGAAGCGTCACCAGCAGAGTTGTCTGGCGGCAGGCGTCTATCACGAGGCGCGCGGCGAGGGGACCGATGGCATGACAGGGGTTGCGAATGTCGTGATGAACCGCGTCGCCCGGACCGGCCTGCCGCCTTGCGCCATCGTCTACGAGAAGCGAAGGGGGATCTGCCAGTTTTCCTGGGTCTGCACTGAGTTCACGCTGGCGGTCAGGGATATTCACTCGTGGTATGAATCGCAAAGGGTCGCGTATCGCGTCATGCATCGGAAGTCAGGCGATATCACGGCCGGTGCCACGTCGTTCAGGTCATGCCCCGGGGGGAGGGACATCAATCTGCCGGGGATGAACCTTACGAAGGTCATCGGGAATCAGTGCTTCTACAGGTGAAAACCTTGCCAGGCCTGGTCTTTCGTGTGATGGTCTTTGGAACTGGAGTGCCCGCACCATGACCCAAAACGCCTATTCAGGCCGGAAAGTGATGATTGACGTCGAGACCACCGGTGTCGATGAGCGCAAGGACCGGATTGTCGAAATTGCGGGTATCGAGGTCATCGACTTCAAGCGGACCGGCCGCGAGTTCCACGAATTCGTCAATCCCGGGATGACGATGACGGACGAGGTCATTGCCATCCACAAGATCACCAACGAGTTCCTCAAGGATAAGCCGTCAATGCGTACGGTCATGCCCCGGTTTCTGGACTTCATCGGTGATGCGGATCTGGTGGCCCACAATGCACCGTTCGATATGGGCATGCTCAACAGCGAACTCCGTCGGCTGGGGCGCCAAAGCCTCCCGAACAGGTCCATCGACACGCTGACAGAGGCCCGCATCCGTGTTCGTGCCTCGCGGCTCAACCTTCGAGCCCTTTGCGAACGCTTCGGTCTTGATGCGGGGAACAAGCAGTTTCACAACGCGATGTTCGATACGAACATGCTGGTCGACCTTTACGCGGCCATGCTGGGCAGTGCTGAGATGGACCTCGCCCTGGCACCCGCGCCATCGAACCTCATCCGCGAGCCACGCATGGATTTGAAACCGGACCGCGGAATAGGTCGCCCGACGGAGCCGGAACTTGCAGCACATGCGGCCTTCGTCTCAGGGATAAAGAAGCCCCTGTGGGCCGCCGGCTGAATGACACTGAGACGACACTGACACGAAGGCCGCATGTGCTGCTCGGCATGAAGGCGTGGAAGATGTTCGTCTAAATTTGCACGGCAATGGTCGATAATTCCCGAAGAAGGGGAAAAGACATGGCTGTGGCAATGCGCAAGGTCCGTCAGAATATCATGACGGTTGACGGGAAGGTGCTCCATTCGGGGTCAGCCCGTACGCCGCGAGCCCTTCTGAAAGACCTGCTAAACCAGGCCGCGAGCCGCAAGGAAATCCTCGACCTTGGGCGCGCGGATCTGTCAGGCATGAACCTGTCTGGCCTGGACTTCGCCGGGAAGGCACAGCTGACCGATGCCTGCCTTAAGGACTGCGACCTGTCGGCCGCGGATTTCACGGGATGCCCAATGCGGGGTTGCAACCTGAGTGGCGTCAAGGCTCCCGGTGCCAACTTCTCGTTTGCCGACATGATGGGCGCGAACATGGATGGCGGCGCGTTCGAGGGCGCGAGCTTCATGATGACCATTCTTGTGGAGGGGTCCCTGAACGGCGCTGATTTCACCAAGGCCGACATGAAGGACACCAACCTGAGCCACAGCAGGGGCTTGCGCACTGTCTTTTCGCGGGCCCTTCTGCGCGGGGCATTCCTCAATTATGCGCACCTGCATTACCCCGATTTTCGGGGCGCCCAGCTGTTGGACGGCCGGATTCTGACCCGTTCGGACGACAACATGCCCGCCGCGCTGCGTGGCGTGCTCGACAGGCATGACGCGCTGAGGTCGGTGGATGCCACCATCTCCCGCGGGCGTTATGACGACAAAACGGTTATCAGCAAGGCGGCCTATGCCCCGGTTGTGACGGACCGTCGCCTGTCCAGGACGCTGGACGCCGGCGGCTTCGTCTCGATGGCGCTGCTCTCGGGCATGGCTCTGGATCCCGTCATCGACGTGGTCAAGGAGCATCTGGGCGTCCACGGTCACGAGACGGCAGGCGCCATCATTGCCCTCTCAGGCGCCTATGTCATGAAGGAGATGTGTGACGACCGGATGAAGGATTTCATCCAGGACAACTTCTCGAGGGGCTATGCCGGGTTCAACCGGCTGTTCCGTGACAGCAAGGCTGCAATGAGGAACCTGGTCGACGTGGTGTTTCTGGTTGGCAAGTCGGAAACCCTGCTTCCCGTCAAGATGGCGCTGAAGGCCAGGAGTAACGACGCAGCCCGCAAGGGCTGGTGGGGCAGGTTCAGCGCGTTCGTGTCCCAGAAGTCTGGTGAGATCCTCGTCTGTGACCGGCGGCATCTCGGACTGGCCCTTCAGACTGTGTGCGATTATCGCGACAGGATCCTTCCCAGGACGCACGATGTCACCCTGATGCGTTGCGACGGCGTGCACCATGTGCGCGCCCATGTCGGCCCATGCACCGTCAACTTTCATCCTGACGGCTCGGTGTCGGGAGTGTGGAGTCATGGCAGGTCGGCACCCATGATGACGGCACGCTTCGATGTGGATGGACGTCTGCTGAAGGTCGAGGACGATGCCGGGAACGAGGTGCATCCGGCGCAGGCCGGGCTGGACAAGACCACGACGGCAGACCAGATGGTGGCACTCTTCGAGCAGGGGTTGCTTGCAGACCACGCCCTCGAAAATGTCGTTCGCTACAGCCCGGACACCCACCGCCTCCTGGGTGGACAGGACGGTGCAATTCTCGTGAGGCGTCGCAGGCATTATCTCCTCGACAACACCCTCGGACCTGCAGCTGTTCTTGGAGACGGCACGCAGTATTTCCTCAAGGATGGCGACTATCTTTCGACGGAGAAGTTCGAGATCCGGTCCCGCCGGCGCGAGAAGCGTCGGGCGGTGACCCTGGCCGCAGCCGCCCGAGACGCGTCCAAGGTCGCCGCCCGGGAACCTGTCATGCTCACTGACGCGGTGGAGGACGCGGGGGCGAACGAACCGGAGGCACTCAAGGCCCCCGGGATGGCCTGAACTCTCAGATGAGGTCGATGTCCGTCGCCCGGTGGGGAGGCTGACGCTCGATAAGGACACCGACCAGGTCACTGACTTCTGCACCGGTCAGGGTTTCGTGCTCGATAAGGGCCAGGGTGAGCTGCCGCAGGGCGGACTTGTTGAGCGTCAGGATCTGAATGGCCTGTGTTCGCGCCGTATGAATGAGAGAGCCAACGCTATCTTCGAAAGCCCTGCGCATCTTCTCGGAGCCTGAGGTCAGGTAGAAATCATCGTCTGTGGGCAGATGCTGAGGGCCCAGATCCCCCATTCCCCAGCGGGCGACCATCTGCCGGGCGCGCCTGTTGGCCAGGCGGAGGTCCTCCTCGGCACCGCTGGTCACGTTCTCGGACGATGTCAGGGATTCCGCAGCATAGCCACCCAAGGCGATGGCCATATAGGACATGCATTCGTCGTAGGAAATGTTGAGCCCCTCATTCTGCTGGGACAGGATGACCATCCCCAGGGAGGATCCCCGCGGCAGAATGGTCGCCTTCTCGATTTTCGCCTCCCTCGACAACGCAAGGGCTAGGACGGCGTGGCCAGCCTCGTGCGCTGCAGTGCGGAGGATGTCGGCATCATTCATGCCCGAAATCATCGACGGGCGCGGGGTGCCAAACTTCACGACGTCACGAGCCTCGAGGATATCCTCGAGGTTGACCTTCTCCTGACCCGACTTCGACGCGGAGACGGCGGCCACGTTGAGTGTCGAGGTCAGCTGGTCGCCGGTAAACCCGACCGTGCCCTGGGCAATCACATCGAGGTCGAGCTCCGGATCCAGCCGGATGTTGAGGCGGCCTACCGCCGCGCGGAGGATGTCGACGCGCTCGCGGCGGGCAGGAAGGCCGATATTCAGGGGCAGGCCGAAACGGCCGGGGCGCTGCACCGCGGGGTCGAGCATGTCGGGCCGGTTCGTGGCGCCGATGAACAGGACATTGTCGAGACGTTCCAGACCGTCCATGCAGACGAGCAGCTCGTTGAGCGTAGCATCCCGCTCTTCCCCGTTCATGGAGCGGCCGCGCGCCGCGCACAGCGTCTCCAGCTCGTCAATGAACACGATGCAGGGGGCATGTCGCCGGGCGAATTCACGCAGCTTGCGCACGCGCGCCGGCCCGACGCCCACATACATCTCACAGAACGAAGACGCCGATACGCTGATGAAGGGAACACGCCCCTCACGAGCGATGGCCTTCGCCAGCATCGTCTTCCCCACGCCCGGAGGCCCCGCCAGCATGAGGCCGCGCCGCATCGTCCCGCCCAGACGGCTGTAGCGATACGGATTGGTCAGGAAATCGACCGTGTCGGCGACAACCGGGCGGATGTCCTCGATGCCGGCCACGTCCTTGAGTCCAACCTCGATGTCGTCGGGTTTGATGACCGTGAAGAAGGCGTCTCCCGATACCCGCCCACCGACCTTGGCCAGACGGGATGCTCTCCCACTCAGCAGCATGGATGCAGCCAGGCTCAGGCCCAGCACCATGGCACCCTCTAGCAGGAGCCTTCCCAGCGGATTGGAGGCAATGATGGTCTGCACAGGGGAGGGGCTGACATAGACGGTGGCACCCTGCGCGTTGAGAGCGGACACGACGTCCTCACGCGGCGGAACAAAGCTCATAAGCCCGTTTCTGAGACCGGACTTCACATAATAGATTTCCTGGGTTCCGTTATCGAGATAGCTCACCCGCGCCTGAATGATGCTCCGGCTTGCCAGATCCTTCTCGAACACGGTGTAGGATGTCACAGGCCATCTGGAGCGCATGGCCCTGTCGTGAGGCAGGCTTTCCCAGATCCCGCAGCCGGAAACGACTGCGAGCATGCTCCCGACGGCAAGAGCCAGGCGGAACGGGGCGCGCTTCCGGAAAAGCGTCTTCAGTGGATGCGTCATCGGATACTCGCAACAGACCAGGTCCGATTATCCCATGTCGGTATGTTGCGATGCGACTGTTTTCAGCTCAGGCTTTCACCCTGGCGGCGGACACCACTTTCTCCAGGAGGTCATTCAGATAGCCGTAGGTTCGCTCCGACAACCTCCCGTCCCTGTAGCGCTCTTCCAGTTCCTCGGTAATCATCACACCGTTCGACGTTGCCATGTCGTGCGTGAAGGACTGGAAGCTTTCAAGAAAGGACGGGCCCTCTGGCATGACGAAGGCCTCCTCCTCCTCGATGGCCTTGACGAGGCGGCCGGTCAGATTGAAGACGTCCTTCTTGTGGGGGATCTCGACCGGAACGAGGCTGTCCCCATTGAAGACGGCAATCGTCGGGGTGTGGTCCATCTGGTCCACAGAGGTGCGCCCGACCGTACCGAAATTGCAGAAGACGGTTTCTCCCGCCGTGACCGGCTCGTAGGGCAGGTGGATGTGGCCATTGAAGACCAGTCCGCACCCGGCGATTTCGTGAAACGGTATCGTGTCAGGAAGGCCGCCGAATGCCCAGTCGTGATGCGTCAGCCAGACAACACCCCCGACGTTCTCGGGAAACATGTGTCGAACGTCCTTTGGGACTTGCCGTCCATATGGCGTGCCCCCGACACCGATGCGGTAGCCGTTGATGTTGAAGACGTCGAACGGCCCGGAATGACGCGGCACACGGACGATCCCGGATGACCCGATGACCGCCAGCGAGTCAGCATTGCTGAGGACATCACCCGCCATGTCGTGATTGCCGGGAAGGATGACGATCTTGTTCGTCCAGCAGGTCGAGAGAATTTTCTGGAGATTATAGTTGAGGTTGTTGTCGGAAGCCTGCGGTGCATCGAAGAAATCCCCCGTGAAAAGGGGGATAAGGCGATGCCGGTTGGCATACATGATGACCCAGTGAAGCTTGTCCACAATGGCCATCGTGTAGTCGTCCTTGCGACGGCCAAGGCGGATGGGTGCTGCGTGCAGGTCATTGACGACCATCAGCCCGTTCGCCTCCAGATAGCAGGGTGCGAATTCGAACGTATCCGCGCCCTGCTCCATGTCCTTGGACATTACGCTACCTCACTCACCATCGGGTGGTCATGCGCCAGCCCGGATCCACACATGGGGCAGGAAAACCCGACCTGCTCCAGGAGACCGCGCATCTGCGCATGCGCTCCTTCAATTTCCCGGCGGACACCGGAGAGTTCGCGTTCCGCCGCCTCATTCTGGACCCGCGCTGCATCCAGACGAGAAAGCCCCGCACGAAGTCCATCAGTCATCGTCAGTTCTGGGACGTCGGGAACGCTGGACAGAATGTCGATGCGACTGGAAAGCGCTGCGATGTCCTTCTGAATTCCTTCCTTTTTGTTAAGGCCTTTCTTGATATTCGTCAAGTCCTCGACGGCTGGAGCCTGGGGGATGTCGGCGTAGATCCTGATGGCAGAAGCCAGGGTGGTCTCCTCTGCTTCCAGCCTGGTCTTCTGTGCCAGGGCGGCGCGGAGGGGGGCCGTGTCTGATACGGTCGGCGCCTCGGGCAGGCTGGAGAGGATTTCGACAGCGGCTTCAAGATCCCTGGTCTTGCGCATAAGTCCGGCCTGCCGTGTGACAAGACGGGAGAGTTGCGCAGTCTCGCGGACGTTCTGCGACAGGATTTCGGTCAGGCCGGCATCCGGGAGGCCAGTGAAGCAGTCTTTCAGAGACGTCAGATAGGCGGACTCATGCCTGAGCGTGTCGAGATGGCCGAGGCTTTCGCGCAGCCTGGACGTCAGCCGCGCGCTCGAGAGGATGCTCTCGTGTGCCTCGCCAAGTTCGCCCAGATCTGCCTTGATTGCTCCCAGTGCGTCCTGGATCGACTGGATGCGTGGGAGCAGCTCGCCCAGCTCGCGCTCACCGCGCTTGATGGTCTGTGCGCTCGTTTGGCAGTTCGCCTTGTGCAAGGCCACCATGGCGGTGCAGTAAGCGGACTCACGGCCGATATTGAGGATGTCTGCGCGCTGCGTCGCCGGGCGCTCAAGGAGGAAGAGCGGGCGCTTCTGGTGGGTCGTCTGGATGTCGAGGTCGTCGTGCATGAAGATGCCGGATACCTTGCCAACCCATTCAGGCACGCCGTTGCTGTCCTGTCCGGCATCCTTTTTGCGTTTCCCCGCGTGACAGATGGCGCCGTCGATGGTCATGACGTTGCCCTGCGCATCACGGAGAATCCACTCGTTGACGGACGTCCGGCGGGCCGGCTCGCGCGACCAGGACAGCACGACGCCCTTTTCGAAGGTGATGTGGACCTCGCAACGTTTCTCGCCGTGCCTGATGAGATTGTCGCTGACACGATTGTAGAACACGGCCCGGAGCGCGCTGATGGCCTGCGACTTGCCGACGTTGTTCTCCCCGATGATGGCGCTTACGCCCGGAGACAGCTCCAGAGTGCTGTCGATGTACCCGGCGACATTGACCAGGCGGACGGAGCGGATACCCGGCGTCTCATCGTCTTTCCACCCACCCGGCGCAGACGCCTCGACGTGAAGTCCTGAACGGGGGCGACCCCGGACCTGGAGGATGTTTGTCCCCTGCGTGAACTGGCCGACCTCGTGATGAGCGATGACGATGGTCTGCACCCCGCCGTGGTTGGCCAGTTGCTTCACCGCATCGTAGAACCGCGCCACCCGTCCCGGGCGGACCCAGCAGTCCACCTCGTCGAGGCAGATGAAACGACGCATGCCCGGAATGCGGGCAACAGCAATGAGACGGAGCCCCAGGCAGATGATATTGGTCAGCGAACCGCCCATGCCGTCGAAGATGTCAATCTCGCTGCCATTCGGACCCATAGACACGATGTTGAGCGCTGGAAGACCACGTTCAGTCGTCAGGGTGAGGGCAATGACGATATCCTCCTGCAAAACTTCGCAGGCAAGCCGGGACAGGATCTGACCGTAGCGCGAAAGAAGCTGCCCGTTCGTGTCGCGCTGCAACGCCTCAAGAGCTTCGTCGAATTCCTCCCGGCTCTCAAGAAAGCCTCGCGCGAGACCGACTTCACGCACCAGCGCCGCCTGACGGTTGAGCAGCTCCGAAAGAAGGCCGTCCAGCTTCCAGGAGGCAGCCCTGGACCGCTCGTAGGACTCACCGAGCTTCGTGACGATGGGGCCGATGGGCGCAGGCGTGGGGTACATGTGGGTCACCGTCCGGCAGTGAAAGGGTGTCAGCGAGGCGTGTTGAGCGCCGCAAGACGCTGTTCAATACTGTCGGCCATCTGAGTGGCATGGTTCACCCGCTCCCAGTTCTCGGCCTCGCGCTGGGCAATGAGGGCGCCGATCTTCTCGCTGTCGTCCGTGCCACACTCCTGGACAAGCCCCTCGGAAACCTCAGACAAGGTCGAGCGTGTCTGCTCGAGGCTCAACTCGGAGCGCACACGCTCGCCTTCGAGACGCTTCAGGCGAACCATAAGAGACGAAACAGCCGTGGAAATATCGGATGTTTCCGTGTTCTGGGAAGACGCCACGCCGGATTCAGCGGTCGAGAGGGAGTCAGGGGCCTTGCGAGAGAAACCGTAGCCGTTCATTTGCGAGAACTCCGTGCATGACAATGCTTTTTGCATGAATGGATTTAGCATTTTGGGTTTTTTCCATCAAGTCATAAAATGGCGCACAAGTCCACCTGGGGCAAAGACCGGAGATCAACATGGCCGCCTTCAAATCTTTTGGTTCCCGCGCGGCTCCGCGTACCGTTCGTGAGGATGGCGACGGTTCTGAGCCGGCGCTTTCGGTCCCACACCGGCCGTCGGCGACCAGGACAGTGACGAGCCCCCCGAAGGCTGCGGCCACCCGGACTGGTGGTGCGCCTTCCTATGCGCGGCGTGGTGGAGGCCTCATGCAGTCTGGGGCTCCGGCTTCAAGGGGGAATTCCGGACAATCGGCCCCGTCAGCGTCCACTGCACGCGTTCGACGTGGTGGCGCGCTGTCGTCCTCCGCGCAGGACGACATGGATATGCCGCCCGCGCCGCCGGAATGGGACGAGCCGCGCGACGCCGGCCTGGGCGGCGCAAGTGAGCCGCACTGGGATGCGGAGCTCATGGAGGAGATGCGGGCGGCGCGGGGATCCACAAGGCCTGCAGGGCTGCCGCTGGCCAAAAGGGACCTCATCTTCCAGTCCGTCGCGAAGGATGTCGCGCCCGTCGCGCGGATTGAGTGGGGAAACGCGCTCTTGCCGCCGTCGCCGCCGCCGAGCGATGCCTCGCTCTTCGCCTGCGAGCACTGGGCTTTCCAGGGCGACTGGCTGGTCGGCAAGGACCCGGTGCGCGAAGCGCGACTGAGCCAGCTGGCTGCCGAGGTGCACCGGGGCATACGCCAGGATCTGCTTGAAGCCTATGCAGCGGACGAGCAACAGGTCCGGATGGCTCTGTGAGGTTTGGCAGGTCGAATCATAATATCTGGACGCATAAAGACGAACTGTGGAAAATAGCTCCTGTAAAGGCTATCCGGGAGCGTGAGTGGAAATGAATCGTATCGTGCATCGCGCGCGGACTGGCATGGCAATGTTTCTTCTGGGTTCCATGCTCGCCAGCACTGACTCTATCGCTCAGACCACGCCGGACGCCGGCAAGGAAAATCAAGAGATCGTCCATCAGTTCATGGCGCCTCACAACTCGGATATTCCTGACCCGCAAACCACCGGCAAACTCAACCCCATGCAGAAATCGCTGCAGGCAATGATGGACTGGGTCGACATCAACGCCGACATGGCCGGAGCCGTCTACCGCTGCGACAAGGAGGAGACCACCTATATCGAGGGCTGCACTGAACTGGTCCTGAGGAACTGGCACAAGGCAACCGGACTTCCAGATTTCAATGAGGTCGAGAAGGACGGGAGCATCCACCAGATCCCGCACATCCGTGACGTGGTTCGGGCCGCCTGGTCGAAGCAGCGCGCCATCTCGTTCATGCAGCAGGGCCGCAGTCCCCGCCCATGCCAGGAACTCATCGAGCACGAGCAGGCCTCCTACATCTGGAAGATATGCCACCGCTCAGTCCAGGCCCCGGGGGCAAAGGGATCCGCAGTGGCTCCAGATGGTCGGATCGACCTTCAGTGAGCCTGTTTCTCTCAGGCGAAGGATAACTTCGGTGCCGCATCCCGACAGGGCGTGCGTTCATCCAGCGCTTTCTGAAGCCATGCCATCTCCCCCGAAGAGAGACGAGGAGGGAGGCCAGCCGCGGCGAGGCGGCTCTCGAATTCGGCCGGGCGACCTGTCTCGGGACATAGACAGTCGAAGAGTCTGACGAAAAGTTCGATTTCGGTATCGGTGCCGCTGACGGCCGAGAGCCTGCGGTAGACCTGCTCGAGCCAGAGCGGCGGCGAGAAGCCAGGCGTCAGGACAGACCGGCGCGCATGACCATCCCCAAATGAAACCCAGCATTCGACGTCCTGGACGAGCAGGTCTGCCATCTTGATGAGGGGTGGCCAAGGATAGGGAAGCCCGTAGGCATCTGCGACAGCGCGTTCGATTTTGCGCTCAACAGGCTTGTAGGCCTCGCGTACGAGCTTCTTGAGCGGACCCGGCATATCACCGGTCCAGGTCTCGGAGGCATCGTGCATGAAGGCGGCGCGGATAAGGGAAGAGCGGGGGATCTCGCCGTCCATTCCGGCGTCGAGGACAGACTTCAAAGCCTGCCTTTCCCCGTCTCGCCCCATCCCGAGATGACAGACCACGCCCACCATGAGGGAATGCCCCAAAAGGCTGACCGGGGACTTTTGCATGTGGTTGTTCCAGCGCGAAATGCCGGAAAGGACGTGGGTTATAGTCAGCATATCGACCATCTCAGGGGTAGGATTTTCGAAGTCGAAAATCTTGCCGCTGTAGGTCAATGACTCATAGGTCGACATGCGCGAGGCTCCCGGTAGGTGTATGATTTTAACTGATATCGCCTATGACAGCGAGGTGTTTGACAAGCAGGTTTTTCATCCGCTCGGTTTCCTTCAATTCCACCTGCGCCTCGTCGGCGTGGAACTGGCGAGGCATGCCAAAACGAGCTGCGGAAAGCTCCAGCGGAAAGCCGAATCCGGTCGTCGCGTCCAGAAGGTCAAGGGCGTATTGAGATCCGTACCGCGACAGGTAGCCATTCCATTTGTCGCCGGTCCTGTAGAGCCGCGGGCAGGGGACCCCGAACATGTGAAGGCTGGCAATGAAGAGTCCGAGGCCGAACTGTCCGTAGACGACCATGGTTGGCGGTTCGCCCTCCTCGAAGAAACGGACGAACTCCAGAAGATACTGCCGTGCCTGCCTCGCATCCTGTCCACCCACTATGTTTAGTCTGACGTCCTCCTGCTCCGAGCAGAAACATCCTTCCGGCGTTGCCTTCAGGAAGAAGCGGGAAACGTCGATCTGTAAGCCATTGCCGAGAAGATCGGTCTGCTCTGCCGCCATCTCCGCATTGCCGTTGACGGCCATGATGAAGAAAGGACGATTGAAAGAGTATTTCCGGGAATCATCCCTGGGAATTCCTGACAGAGCAGGATTTGCGCGATGTGTTTGCGGCTTCGTTGAGACCGGTTGCCCGTTGGGAGCTTTGTTCGCGGACGCGGGTGGCGACACCGTCGACGTCGCGGCCCGAAACGTGACGGAAGGGCCGCCGGAGGCATCCTGGCTTCCGCTCGGGGACGAGGCCCCGGTGACTGGCCTGCGCATTCCAAATTTCGTCATCAGCACCACCATCTAATTTCTCTGTTTTCTCTTATGACAAAAGGCAAATCCAGTCAAATGGTGGTCCTTCAACCACCCAACAAAATTCGGGGCATCCAAGACGTTCATGGTATATCGGTTGTGTCGTCCTGGTGCCTGTGGTAGCCGGTAGATAAGGCTTCAGGGTATGAAAGTTTGTGGCGACAGGTGTCGCTGTCGTGCGGAATGGACGGGGCAATCTGCACCGGACCGGAGGGTTGTGTGAGCGATACGTTCTATTCCGATGTCGTTGATGTCGATTTCGCCCGCAGGTTTTGCCTGGAAGTCGGCCGGATAATGGACGAGATCCTGTATCACGACGACCAGAAGTCGAAGTTCATCATCATTCCAAACTCAGGCTGCCAGAGGAACCAGGTCTCTTTCAATGAGGGGCGGGATGTCATCCGGAATGGTCAGACAGCACGGATGCGGGCGACCGAGTTTTTCGGACGTCGCTACGCCAGAAACAGCGACACCGTGATTTTTGTCTGCGCCGAGGGCATGAACATGCGCGGCGTCAGCGAAGAAGATTTCGTCCGCCTGACATGGGTGTGGGCGCTCATCTTCGTTCTGCGGATGTTCGTTATGGTCATGCCTGACGATGCGCGACGCAATGAGAGCCTGTATCTGATGGCTGTCGTGCGCATCATTCTGAATTCTCATGAGGTCGACGACGACAGCGTCATATTCAACGACGTCTTTGCGTTGATGATGAAGACCAATCTCAGGGATGCCAAACTGGACGTCGAGCGAAACATCGAACGCATGCTCGAGCGGAACGCACATCTGTCCGGAGCGACCATTGCCATGATGACGCTCCAGTGCAACGCCAATAGTGTCGTGCCTTTCAGGCTGCCCATGCCGACGACGACCGAGGCATTGCTCGATTGCGCTTTCCACGTGCTCTCCAGGGTTCAGCTTGAGGGCGTTGAGCCTGCACATACGGCCTGATTTGCCCTTGCGTCCGGCAGAGGCGCCGCATAAAGTCCTGGTGTCTTCAATGCCTGCGGATGTCCCGTCATGAGCTGCCATACGCCACTTTCCACCCGCAAAGGCCTTCGGGCTGAAGTCGGGACAGGTGTGTTTGCATGGTCAGATCTGGAACTCCGTGCCACAGCCACATGTACCAAGAGTTAGAAGCGACGTGTTTTTCTACATAGTCTTCTGACCACTCCGGCCAGGAAGACTCTCCTCTGGCTGGAAGGCAGGAGGAGAGTGACAATGATTGCCGAGAATGAATATCCTTCCCTCGTACTGAACGCCGATTTCCGCCCGCTGTCGTTCGCTCCCTTGTCCACGATGACCTGGATGGATGGCGTGCGTGACATGGCCAAGGGTATTTTCGGTGAAGGCGGATCCCGTTTCATCACGCTGGATGTTTATGACCGCGTTCTGCGCAGTCGTGGATCCAGCACGGCAAAGCGGGTTGAACTGCAGATTCCCTCTGTTCTGGCTCACAAGGAGTATGTCGACCTCAACCGGCCGGCGGCGTTCACGCGGGCTGGCCTGTTCCTCCGCGACCGCAACCGCTGTGCCTACTGCCAGGAGGTGTTCCGCGTCAGCGACCTGACGTTCGACCATGTCCATCCGCGGAGCCAGGGCGGTCCGACAACCTGGGGCAACGTGGTGTCCGCTTGCGGACCGTGCAATGGACGCAAGGCCAACAGGACGCCCGCGCAGGCGGGCATGAAGTTGCATTGGAGGCCAACGGTTCCGACGTGTGCACAGCTAAACGCGCTGGCGGGAACACCGGGTCGGCTGCTCAGGCGACGGCTGCACCGGAGCTGGCTGTTCTACCTGGGTCTGGACGAAGAGGAAGCGTCCCAGGCATGCCGCGTGTCACGCGGTCATGGTGGCGGCGTTTTCCCGGATGACATGACATCCGACGACTATTGGTATGTGCCCCTCGACTGAGCCGGCAGAACCACGCCCGGCTGCAGGCAGTGCAGTTTGCAGCCGGGCGTGGTTCACTGGCCTGGCTGCAACCGGGAGTAACTCATGCCACGCGACATCACCATCGACCTGCAGATCGTCACGACCTCCGCAGGTCTCGTCATGATGATGCCATTGAGGCTGCTTGACGGAGATGAAACGCTTCCGGACGTCGTTGTGCGCGGCGACCACCTCACAATGGGAGAGCGCTTCGAGGCGACGCTCCCGCTCCATCTCGCCGAGGGGCTGGCAAGACAGAATGATGTCAGGATCGTCCTTGTCGACGACGTCCGTGACCCGATGGAAACAAGGCTGAGGGTAACCAGACATGCGTGACGAGGCATTTGCAGACGGGCCCGGCGAGACCCGCTCACATGGCGGCCGCCCTCTGAAGCCCCTTTCCCCTGAAACGCGTGCCTTGCTCGCGTCCGCGCGTGCTGTCCATGCCTTCGCGAAGGCAGGCCGCGAAATTGACGCCCGCGTCAGCCCCTATCTGGACAGGATCCCGTTCGGGAAACTCGCCCTGGCCGGCGCCGCCATCAAGATTGGCATCTACGCCGTCACTCTTATGGGACACAGCCATCAGACCGTGGTGAGCCAGTCCCCGGTGGTGGTCCATGAGATGGCCATTTCCCCGGAAGTCCGCAGTTCACCGGCACCCGAAGGTGTCATTCTGCCGGCGCCACGCCTGCCACCCATCAACAGTGGGCCCACGGCGTCCCCGCATGATGCGGGTCCGCAAGAGTTTCTCAGGACACTCGAGCATCCGGCCATCGCGCTGCACCTCGACCGCAGCGTGCCGTCGGCAGAGGCCGCGCAGAAGATGATCCGCGCCAGTCACCGCTTCGGCCTCAAGCCAGAGCTGGTCCTGGCCATGGGCTGGCTTGAGAGCCGCTTCCAGCCGTCTGCGTCGGCAAGTCTGAGTTCGGCCGACGGACTGTTCCAGTTCACCGATGCCGAGTGGCTGCGAACGGTTGCCATGTACGACCGTGATGTTGGCTGGAAGACGCCGGCCCTGCATGGAAAGGTGCATATCGAGACGGATGGGCGCATCAGCGTGGATCCGGCGGACCGCACCCTGGTGCTGGCGACCCGCTTGGACGAAACGGTGTCGGCCATGGCCGTGGCCTACAACGCCTCACAGGCTATCCTCGACGTGAAGCCCTTGCGGCAGAACGGGAAGGCTACGGCAGCCGATGTCTACATCCGCCACCTCCTGGGCAGTCGGGGCGGGGCGCGCTTTTTCAGAATGCTCGAGGACACGCCAGACGCGCCGGTTTCCTCGGCAGTCTCGCGGGTGGCCATTCGCAATAATGCCCCCCTGTTCGAGCGCGAGGGGCATGAACGCTCCATCGCGGAATCCTACAACGAGATCGGCGCCATCATGCAGTCCAGGATGGCATTCTACCGGGCATTCATCGCTTCGGTGCCTCAGACAGTCGTCAAGGCGCCGAAAGTCCACCGCGATGAACCGGGTCATGCCCTGCACCCAAGACCATGATTAGAGTGGACCCTGGCCGAGTGACCTGATAGCTTGACGCCATGACAAAGATTGCGCTGAGACGACGAATGATGCGATTTACCGGCACGGCACAGGCCAGGCGGGTCCAGGATATGCGCATCCAGTAGGTCTCACAGACTTGCTGTCGCTGTCAGGCCGCCTTCCGGGCGGCTTTTTTGTTGTCCGAAGTCCAAACGCCGAAATCATAGTTTTTCGCCATAATTGGCATGAAGTTGCAGTGGGGAACCTGCGTCTTGACGCAAGGATTCCGTCGGGAAAAATGTAGTAAAAATAATCGTTTTTTGTGTTGACGACATTTAAGGACGGGGCATATATTGGGGGTGTTGAAGCGAAGTGGGCAATACGCTGGCAGCTCATTCAGGAGGGGTTGCCGGTCCGCGAACCCGGAGGTCGGAGTTTTCAAAACTCTCCTGTGTATGCAAACTTTGTCGGATGCGATGCAACGGTAGCTCAGCTGGTAGAGCACTGCACTGAAAATGCAGGTGTCGGTGGTTCAAGTCCATCCCGTTGCACCAGATAACGCCCACTGACTTGCGGGCCTGTAGCTCAACTGGATAGAGCGCCGGTCTACGAAACCGGAGGTTGGGGGTTCGAGTCCCTCCAGGCCTGCAAGTCAGTGGTTCCTGCGCCCTTAGCTCAGATGGACAGAGCAACGGCCTTCTAATCCGTGGGTCGGGGGTTCGAGTCCCTCAGGGCGCGCCATTTTGCGGTAGGTCATCATGACGGTTGATGAACGATTGTGTGGCTACAGGGAGGCCTTTACCCTGGCCTTCTCGAAAGCCATCAAGGAAATGGGCTTGGAGAATTTCCGACGCTGCTCATGGTTCGGCCACAGCGGTGACAACTATCGAAAGACCCGCGGGGAAAAATTGCACCCGCTTAATGTAGGATCGCCCTGACACACTCCCTTACGCCTCCGTAGCTCAGTGGATAGAGCGTCGGATTCCGATTCCGAAGGTCGCAGGTTCGAATCCTGCCGGGGGCGCCAGAGACATCTCCGCACACGATGAGCGAGCAGTCTTTTCGCTCTCCTTGTCCCCGTAGCTCAGTGGATAGAGCGGCCGCCTCCTAAGCGGCAGGTCGGCAGTTCGAATCTGCCCGGGGACACCAAAATCAGTCCAGGCGTTGAGCATCTCCGGCGGACACGTTGATGGTTGTGGTGTCCCGAGCTCTCCCCAAATCCAATCCACACATTTGCTCACAGAGGTATCCACTGTTTCTGTGGATAAGGTGCAAGCGCGGGCATCCCTCATCGTGCGCGTGATTCATGTATCATGGTCTTCACGTTCGAAGACCACCATGGGAAGGGAGCGGATGGAGATATGGGGCAGACGATGTCCGCACGCCAGGTGCTTTTCAGATACTGGGAATCCGGAAAGCTTCCGATAGATCCTGAAGCCATAGCGAGAAAAGCGGGTGTGGTCGTCGAAGACCAGGATCCCGGTCTACCGGAGGCGGGCCTTTATCGCATGGCCCGCCGCAATGGTGTCGCCCACCCCGTGATTGAGGTGAACCGCCATGAACCCGCGACGCGCATCCGCTTTGCGGTTGCTCATGAGCTGGGACACCATTTCCTGATGCATGGAGACCGGCCGCGGGACACCATCGAGATGTTCAGCGCGAACGCCGTCGATGTTGTCGAGGCCGAAGCGAATGCCTTCGCCGTGCGGCTCCTGATGCCAGACACATATGTGGAGGCGCTCGTTGTCGGCCAGGGCATCACGTCTCTCAGGGAACTGGCCCTGCGCTTCGGCGTGTCGGCTGTTGCAATGGGTGTGCGCCTGAAGACACTGGGATACATCTGACGTTCATCTGCACCATCGCAAGGCCATCAGCGTCCGCCCGGGCAGATCTCCTGCGATATCCTGCGGGCGGCAATGTCGAGATAGGCCGGGTCCATCTCGATGCCAATGCCCGAGCATCCTTGCCTTTCAGCTGCGACAAGGGTTGTTCCTGTGCCAAGGAAAGGGTCCAGGACGATGGCGCCGGGCCGGCCGTGGAGTTGAATGCACCGCTCCGGCAGGGCGACAGGAAACGTCCCGGGGTGGTGATGCTTGCCGGCGCGGTTCTGCACCGTTTCGTAGGGAATGAACCACGTATCGCCACGACACCTGCGGTCCTGGGCGTGACCGCGCCGGGTGATATTGGCCTTGTCCGTGTAGGGCACGCCTGCGGCGAGCTTGTCCAGGCGGACGTCACCGTTTTTTGTGAGGTGGAACAGGTGTTCATGCCCGCTGTGCATGAAACGCGGGCTGTTCATGGGCTTGAAATGCCCGTGCGTCTCGTCACCGATGGCGATGGATTTTACCCATGTGATGTGGTTCTGCAGGACGAACAGCTTCCTCAGACGCGGCACCAGCTCAAATGGCAGCCAGGGGTTCCGCGGTGAGGCACCCATGTTGAGGAAGAATGACCCGTCAGGCTTCAGGACGTGCTCCAGGCGGCGCGCCAGGTCCTCCATCCAGTCCAGGTAGTCTGTCTCGGACAGCCGGTCTGCGTAGCGCCCGTAATCCAGGCCGATATTGTAGGGCGGCGATGTCACCACGACGTCAACGCTGTGCGGAGGTAGGCGCCCCACCTCGGTGATGCAGTCCCCGAGGTATAGGGCGTGTCGGCCTAGCCGCTCTATCACCGGAACGGCGGTGCTGACCGTGGGCTGGACGGTTCCGGGCGGCTCGACAGGGCGACCGGCTCCGCCCGCCGATGGTGCAGCCTCAGACATGACGCGCTGACGGGGCCGTCGCCGCCTTCGGTCCTTCTGGCATCATGGCGGCAGGAAGTCTCAGTAGGGCAGAGGGGACAGGGGAAGCCACCACACTGGAGGGGACGACGCTGTTTTCCGCGCGCGACCGCGTCTGCCGCTCGAGCATCCAGACGCGGTCGCGCGCGTTGAATCCATTCTGGACCGGTTTCATCCGGTCGGATAGCTCGACAACTTCGACGTCCTGGAGGACCTCGAGAAATCGCGACAGGTAGTCGATGGAGGGATCCGGCTGGTCCAGAAACATCTTCAGGTCATGGCCGGGCCAACCGGGAAGTGATTCCGTGGGTTTGGACCTCTCAGGGCAGACCACACGAGCCGATGGGTAGCTCCGGAAGTACTCGGTCTCCAGCTTATGTTCCGAAGCCATGAGGCCGAGTTCGGCGTCATGGTAATGCGGCTGCCAGTCCGGGCGGGAGCAGACCATGCGAACCTGGCCCAACGCCTCATAGGGCATGATGTGCGGGACACTGTCAGGGAACTGCGCAGGGAGCGCGATTGCGAAGGCGTGCAGCACAGACAGCCGATCCGTCAGTCCCTCAGCCAGCGTTTCGACGTCCATCATGCCACGCCCAAAATCCGGTCCGAGTTTCAGGACGGCGCTGACATCGGAGAGAGCACCCATCCAGTCGCGCCGCAGGATACGGACAGAGAAATCAATCTTATTGTCTGGCCAACGACGAGCGAAGCATTCAGTCATCCAGCCGCGGGATGCCAGCAGTACGCGATTCTGAAAATAGGACAGGGTCCGGAGTTCCTCCAGCCTGACCGGGAGGCCTGACGGCACCGGAATGTCACCATGTGGGCTGCGTAGAGTTGCCATTGCGGCCTCCGGATATGAAAAGCGCCGGACCCCACATGAGATCCGGCGTCGGCGGATAAAGCGAGAGAAAGACAAAGCACAAGAAAGCAAGCAACAAGCAACAAACCACAAAGGCCGGGAACACCATTCAATGCACAAAGCGCGTAGCGCGGATGCGATGGAATACAAGGCCTGGCTGGCTCGAAAGCCTTCTGTATCGGTTTCCTCCCTGCCGTATCCGCCTATGCCTCAGACGATGTCAAGTGTCCGTAGGAGCTCGTAATCGTCTGAGGCAATCTCTATGGTTAGGGTGTAGTTCAGCCGCATGCGATGGTCTTCGAGAACCGCCTTTGCTCGACGCAGGTCCGAGAGACGCTTGCGCGCTTCGTCCCGCAGTTCCGAAGGCACAGCTGAGAAATCCAGGCCAAACTCGGTGCTGATAAGACGCCCTGTGCCTGCTGAACCACGATTGATGGCGTTCTGTCGAAGCTCGCGCGTCTTGCGCAGGTTGACCTCTTCAGAAGGCACGTCGTTCGCAGAGCCGGCCGCCTGACTGACCAGGCCAATGAGGCCTTCCATGGACGCAATCCTTGTCAGGATGTCGTTCATGCTGGAGGCCTCACCATCAGGCACGCACGCATTCGCCCGACCGATGGCAATCCGCAGGTTTTCGAGAACCCGATAAAGGCGCAGGCCCTGTTCGAATTCTGTTCTGTATGCAGCAGCAGCCAAATCGACCCTGGTCTGGACCTCTTTCGAAAACCCCTTCGCATCGACATACAGAGCCTCGTCAATGTCGAAGATCGTCAGGAGTGTAACGGCCGGAAGAACCAAATCCTTGACCTGTGCCTGAAGACCACGGCGGATAACATGAGCCTGGCGAAGGTTGACCGCTACCATAACCTGACCATCCTATTTGAAATAGATAAAGACCATACACAGAAACTATTATCAGGTCAATATGCACCCTGCTGCGCAGCGCAGCAAAAGGATGTCACGACACCACATCAGCGATCCCCTCCCCGAGCGCAGGAATCTCTGCGCTTGAGGCGGTCGAGTTCGGCGCGAAGGGAGGCGATCTCCTGATCGCGCCGGATGACCTCGATTTCTGGAACCAGATTGATTCGTTCCCCAAAGTCTGGATGCGTTGGGAACTGCTCGCGAGCGCAGAAGGGAACTGGTCTGGGCGATATCGGCCGAACCCCGCACCCTTGCCTCGGCCGGTCCGGATTGTGCGGATCTTTTGCCCGACGCTGCGCCCGCTCCCGCGCCTCTCGCAGCGTGCCCCACGGCCAAAGGATGTCACGCCACCGCATCGGCGATCTCCTTCGCGGCCTGGATGCCTGCGGGGGTGAGGCGGAACCTGTAGCCGCTTTGCTCGGCCAGCCCGCGCTCGCGCAACCGGCGCATTACGTCCACCCTGTGGGGATTGTGAGGATGGTGATAGTGCCACTCCCCCGGCCTCTCGGCCAGCCACAGGAGCGCGCGTCGCTGCGGGGCGGTGAGTGCCTGGGCAGTCATGCTTCCAATTCCTTCGCGGCAACTTGCCACCGCATAAAGTTTCCCGCCGCCGGCGGACGTCGGGTGACCAGACCCTTGCGCTCTAAATCCACGAGCGATACGTGCGCTGTGCATATCTTTCGCCCCATCTTTCGCGCCACTTGGTCGGTTCGCGGGCCGAAGCCCCAATCTCCGTCCCAGGTTCTGACAGCATCCAACGCCGCCTTCTGGTTCGGTGTCAGGTCACACACTGCCCAATTCCTTCGCGGCCTGGATGCCTGCGGGCGTGAGGCGAAAGGTCCATATGTCGTCGGCCTGTACAGCGAGGCCGCGTCGGAGTAGGCCGTAAAACGATGGAAGCGAGAGCCCGGGGGCGCACGAGATGCTCCGCCACTCCCCCGGGTTCTCGGCCAGCCATTTGAGTGCGCGTTTCATCGGGGTGGAGAGGGCGCGGGCGGACATGCTTCCAATTCCTATGTGGTCAGACCACTCATGGCGCCGATGTCGCGTGTCAGCAGTTCCCATCGGCCACGGCCGCTGCCGTCAGCCCTGTGAAGCCTAATCACCTTGCGTTTACGCATCAGCTGAATGTTTCGGTCAGCAAAGCGTTCTGCAGCGTCATAGTTGACTCCGCCTTTGATTGCGCAGAGGACCACATTCCTCAACTCAAACCGGGATGGAAGATGGTCGCTCATCACCTTCCAGAACTGCGCGACTATCTCGGGTGGGATCGTCAGACCGCTGACGGTCATTGGCTTGTAATCGTCGGTCATAACAACATCCTGCTTCTTGAAGTCGATTGTCTTGTATTAGCCTAAAAAGGCCTGGCAGTCACAACGACATTCCCAAGCGACTCTATTTCTTGGGAAGAACTTATTACCGAAACACACTGCTGTCAATGATAGACTATCCAGCCCGGGGCGAAGACCATGAAGACAATACAGGGCGGGAGACTCAAGTCATTCGCCCACGCCGCCGCCGTGGCCTTCCGCTCCTTCACCCATGGCGTGTCCAGCTTCGGCGTGCGCCTGTTCGCTCTCGATTTCCTGTCCTTCGGCCCTTCCCAAGTCCATGGCCGACGAATCCGTTACGATGGCCCGGGACAGCCTACTGCCGTCCGACGCGGCCTGTCCCTTCCTTCCCCATACGGATTGTCCGATAAAGATAGCATGACTATGTCCCGCAGCGCAGAGTCTGGCCGCCCGGTGTCCGTCATCATCTTTGTCGTCGTCCGATGTTGAGCAGGGCGGGCCTTGAGATACGGGTCCGGACATGACCGGCTCGCCTGGCCTTGTGTCCGTGGGCGCTCTCCCGTCACCGTCAGTGAATCCGAGCAGGGGTGTCGTGAATGACCCGTCGTCTCGCCTGATACAGGGCGTTCCGGTTCCGAGCTGGCAATCCTGGGGGGTGGTGTAACCCGGCATGGCCTTCCAGGCTGCAATGGCCAGGTCCGCGGCGGCGTGGCAATCCATCAGAAGGCCGGACTTGCTGGAGGCAGCCTTCATGGATGACGCGTAACTGGTGCACGCCTTTTCGTCCCGGAATACGAGGGGAATATCGGGCACATGTGCTCGAGGATAGATGACGCTCGCCCCGAGTATGGCCCCGCCGGCAGTGAGAAATGCGATGGTTGCTTTTTGGGCCACGGGTCATGATTCCTGAATGATCGGCGCAAGTCGGCTTGCAGAATGAATTATGAGGTTTCGGTCTTCACGGGCAATGATGCCTGAAGGGCGTCCGGCTATGCACCACGCGCCGAGCTGAACACCAAAGCCGTCCTCTCTGCGGAGGGGCAGATATTCCTGATACAGAGGGCGATACCGTTGATAGCCTCCGACGCTGGAGGCGACTGTCTCACCGTCGCGTATGATGGTTATGTTCTGGCCGCCGCGTCCATAGCAGTGCTTGGTGACGTAGCTTTCCATGCCACCCGGAGACCATTTCGCCTTAAGTACCAGAGGATGCCCGGGATAGAGGTCGGACAGCACGCATAGAAACGCCTTGTTGTTAAGCAGTGTCCGCCAGAGCGGCTCGCCTATCGTCATGCGGCTCTCGGTGAATGCCTGCCCGGCTCTGTCATGGAAAATCCATTCCCACGGATAGAGCTTGTAGAGCGTTTCCACGCGCTCCCCGTCCGCATCGACGAAGTCCCCGTCAGGTGTGGGACGCAGATCTTTGATGTGCACTATCTTTACAGACTGAGCGCCGGCCATCTTCGCCATCCAGCCATAGAACTCGACATGTCGCCGATCCTCCAGGCATTCCGTATAGGTGGCGAGATGCAGGTGAGGCGAATGTGCCGCAGAAAGAAACGCCCGGAACCCATTGATTGCATTGTTTATCATGTAGGCACTGGGGTTGATGCCCAAGCCTTCCTGCTCAATGCGGTCCGACTGGATGAGCGCCGTCTCGATGAAGGTGAACGGAGTGTCGGCGTTGTATTCGATGAGCTTGAGCTGATCGGACCCGGCCGAGAGTCCCAGGTCCATCCTTCCCATAATGGCAGGAACGTCGCGGGACTGGCGCATCCGCCTGATGGCATAGTCCGGAATGCCGCATCCGATAAGTAGATCTGGTCTGTCCAGGAGATGCTCGACTACACGCTCTGACATCTCGTGAAGTTCGGACACGGCGTCCATGACGGAGATGGCTTCCGCCCCTGTCAGCATATAGCAGACGTCATCCGTCCAGCTTTCCACGCCCCCCTCGTCATGGTAGTCGAAGCCCATCTGCAAGGCTCTTTCTTCGAAATCACGCCGTGGTGACAAGGTTTTCCTGTACATAACCCTGCATACAATTTTCTACTATGGCTGTCGACATAATTGCGCTGAGGCAACATGACACGCAGGGCTGGAACTGTCGTACTTTCGTCGGCTCTTTTCTCATCCGAGGAGGTTTTCCTGGATGCCAAGGGCGTGGTTGAGGCGCGAGGATACGAGGTGTCCTGTCTGGATGGACTGTCGCCAGCGGAGAGGCAGAGGGAGTGCCTGCGGATAGTGTCGGAGGACAGGGTGCTGTATGTCTTCGCAACGCTCCAGGTACAGGCAGCATTGAACCGGGCATCCAAGGAGATGGGCGCCGGCAGTTTCCCGGGCGCTTTGTGCAACGACCGTGTTTTGGCCTACTCGGCGCAGATGGCGGTCCTGGGGGACATCTTGCTGAACGGGCATGCCGGTATCCTGCCGATCGGCTGCCTGCGCCTGCACCTTCCGTCCCTGCGTGAACGGTTCGGGCAGAAGATGTTTGTCAGGCCCGATACCGGGAGAAAGCTGTTCCCCGGGCAAGTCGTTGGGACATCCGACACGGATATCGACCTGTTTCTTGAGACCTACAGGCTTGGCTTTGACCCGCTCCCCCTGGTCATTGTCGACCATGTCCGCCCCGTCGTCTCCGAGAAACGACATTTCATTGACCTCGCGAGGCGAGTTGTTGTCTCGGCATCCCTCTACGGCCACGATGGGATGGAAGCAGGACCGGATTTCGACGCGTGGCCAGCTCTCGAACGTGTCTTCGATGCGGGTGCCCATCTGGGGGACGAACTTTGCGTCTGCGATGTCTGTCTCCTGCAGGACGGGTCAATGGCCGTCGTCGAGCTGAACGGGTTTTCAACATCGGGTCTTTATGACTGTCGCTTTGACAAGCTCCTTGCTGCCTATGAAGCCTACGTTGACCGGTGGAAGGAGTGAACATTTCCCTACTATGGACTTCCAAAGGACTTCACCGAGTAATCTTTGTCTGCTACAGAAATCCGGCAGAGACTGCGCGGAGCTGGCCGCGGCACATCGGAGAGACAAATGAAAATCAGGACGGTCCTTGGACTCGGTGTGTTTCTGGCGCTTGCGCCGGCACACTTTCATCAGGCTGATGCGCATGGCTGGCGGTCGAGTTCGAGCTACAGCCGTTCATCCTCGGGGAGTTCAAGTTCCTCCGGGTTGTCACGCAGATCGTCGCCTGTTTTCTCAACCATGCGCCAGTCGGCCACAAATTCCCGGTTCAGTGGTCTGGGACCGAAACCAGCCATCCCGGGGGCCGGTGCCCCCACTGCTGCACCGGCCAGCCTTTCCGGGGCGGGCTCGACCGTTGGAGGGGCTGACGCCATCAGGAACCGTGCGGCACTCTCGGCATCGGGCGGAGCCCTGAGTGCCTACAGGCAGTCGGTCGCGCCTGCTCCGTCAGGGACGGCATCGGGCTCGTCTGCGCCCACCGGATCGGCAGTGCCATACACCCCTGGTGGATACCATCCTTACCAGTCCTCGTCGCCACAGTTCGCCGCCGCCCCGACCTACCACACCCCGCCAACGGTCATTGTGCACCACGACCACTCCTATGGCGGCTACGGGGACGGTGGCTTCAACCAGGGCCTCCTGCTCGGTGCCGTGATGGGGTCCATCCAGTCGCATGATGCAGCGGCATATGCCTATAGTCAGCAGAACAATCCGGACTACATCGCCTGGCATCAGGAGGAGGTCGCGAAGGCTGCAAATGATGCGGCCCTTCGCCAGCGTCTTGCAGACCTCGATGCTCAGGTAGCCGGGATGAAGGGCGCCCAGGGCAACGTGATGCCCGATGTCGCCTCGGCCGCTCCACATCAGGCGCATGGCGGTCATGGGGGAGCCATCGTGGTCGAACTTCTTTTCAGTCTCCTCCTTGTGGGTCTGTTGGCTGCCGCAGGCATTTATGCCCTCAGACGCCACACACGTCGCACCGGAATTTCTGGGGCTGTCCAGGCTCCCCGTGCGGACATCACGGGCGGTTCATCTTCCACAAAGGGCGAGACGTTCAGCCCTCTGGAGATCGGCATCGGGTCGGTCGTCTCGATGCCGCTCCAGGCAGCAGCACTCGCCGCAGTGGACGAGGCTGTCTTCCCGGAGGTGACGGGGACGCAGGTCGTGACGGCTGTCGGTTCGTTCAGCCTGCTGGGTGTGAAGGGGTGGAACTTCTATCTCAATGACAAAAGCACCTATCTCCAGGTGTTTGAGAACGGGGAAGCGACGCTACTGTCCACGGCGGTGATGAAGGACATCGACCAGGTAGGCGCGGAATACCTGCTGGACGACAGGACGGGACTGGTGGGCCGCTCGTGGTTCGAGGATGCCGCCGGAAACAGGTATGACCGTGACTGGGTCACCGTGCGCCCTGGAGCGACGGACCGCGTGCCGCCCATCACTCTTCGTGAGGATATCGTGTCAGACGAGGGCAGGATGGTCATGACCCGGGAGGTCATGAACTACACCCGAACGGTCGGTGGACTGACCGAGACGGCGTTACTGTCGGTTTCCAGCGAGGATCTTGTGGATGGCGAAATGGTCGCTTTCTTCTCGCTGGATATCGGCGCGCGACTCTCCGGGGCCGGCTCCGACCTCCGAAAAATTGTCACCACGGCCTGAAGACACGATGTCCTGATATCCGAAAGGCCAGCATGGAGACATGCTGGCCTTTTTTGCTTTTGGTGTTGGCGGAGGCCCGTCCTGGGAACGAGCCGGAAGCCCATGGGTATTTATGGGAATTCATGGGATGGTCTTGACGAGCGGCCAGGCTGGCGTTAATAAGGTGAGCAATCCAGCGACAGGGATATTCCATGTCTTTTCTGAAGAACCTCACGCGCTCTGCCGTCAGTCATGCTGTCGACACGACGGTGGCAGGCGTATCGTTGCGCTTCCCGTCAATCGCAAGCGATGCCGAGCTGCGAACGTTTAACGACCAGATCGACAAGGCTGCAGCCGGCGTTGGACGCGCGGTCGTGGACCGTGACAAGGACAAGGCCGAGGTCGCCCGTCTCAAGGAAAAGGCTGCCGTCGATGTGCAGGTCGCGGAGAACCTGACGGCGAAGAATTCGTCGAGTGCGGGGCAGGCCCTCGATATTGCCGAGGAGACGCAGGCGTCGCTGAAGGAGGCGCAGGCGCGCCTCGAGCGTTCCGAGGCATTTCTCGGCCAGCTTCAGTCCGACCTCCTGAGCATGCGCAGCCACGCGCGCGAGGCCCAGCAGGCCCTTGAGGACAAGCGTCGCGAAGCCCGGCAGCTGGATGCCGATATCGAGCGCGAGAAGCGTCGCTCGCAGGATGCGGCGCGGTCGGCGGGCATGGCGGTTGAACGTGACCCGATGCAGACGGCCGGGCAGGCCGTCGACCGTCAGAACGAGCGCCGCCGTTCACAGCTCGAGGCGCTGAAGGCCAAGACGGGCGCTTACGGTGCGATGGCCTCCGAAGGCAAGAATGCCGACATCGAGAATGAGCTTGCTGCCGTGCGCGGCGGGGCCACCGCAGATCTATCGCCTGCCGAGCGTCTGGCACGCCTGAAAGGCGAGACCGTCTGAAGGTCGGGCTTTCGGTTGGCCGTTGTGCGAAAGGGAGCTTCGGCTCCCTTTTTTTTGTCGGCCAGACGCAAATCCGGACGAGGCGTGATGCAGCGGTCCGGCGGTCGAACAGAGAGATGGGGATGGGGTGGGTGCCCGGGGAGGACTCGAACCTCGCGCCTGCAACTTCAAAGGAAGCCGTTCTGACCTGCTAAACTACCGGGCATCATGGGAGGCATGCGCGGCAGGACAACACTCCTGACTGGTCTGTCTTGCCGCAGGTCAGGAGTGTTGTCGCATCTTCATGGTCTGTGCTCTCATCGTTTTGGCGGAAGGGGTGGGATTTGAACCCACGGAACCCTTTGGGGGTTCGCCCGGTTTCGAACCGGGTGCCATAAGCCTCTCGACCACCCTTCCATCATGACTCCAGGACCATTCAGGCCGGAGACCATCTGGCGGACAGGGAGGGATTCGAACCCCCGGAGCCCTTCTCAGGGCTCACCCGCTTTCCAAGCGAGCGCCTTCAACCACTCGGCCACCTGTCCAACCTCGTCACACGCGAACCGTGCGTGCGTTTGTCTGGATGCCCGGGAAGGCTTCGAACCTCCCACCTTCCGATTCAGAGTCGGACGCTCTACCAGCTAAGCTACCGGGCAACACCCCTGCGGTTGCCCACAGGGGAAACTCTCTGGCTGGTGCCATCCGGATCCACAGACCCAGGACGGCACCAGCCCCTCATGGTCATGCAACGCGCACGTCGCAGCCCGCTTTCGCGGCCTCGCCTTTCTTCAGGGCGAGTGACACATCTGGCGGATGGGAGAGGATTTGAACCTCCGGAACCCCTTTAGAGGTTCAACGGTTTAGCAAACCGCCGCCTTAAGCCACTCAGCCACCCATCCAATCCATGAGACATGCTGGCCTGCATGTCCCTTCCTGGAGACTTTGGCGGAAGGGATGGGATTCGAACCCATGGAGCCGCTTGCACGCCTCGTCGGTTTTCAAAACCGCTCCCTTCAACCTCTCGGGCACCCCTCCACCAAAGTCTCCAGCAATAAAAAAACCCGCTCCAGGAGCGGGTCCTTCAGCCACTTCCCATCAGGAAAGCGTCAGACAGCGGACCCGCTATCACACAACACGACTTGGCCGTCGCTTGACTGCGACATGCTCTGACGTGAAGGAAAACTGGAGCGGGACATCTGCAAAACCTCAATGAATGATTTAGTCCGATATTGCGCCCCGCCCCAAGACCGGGTCTTGACGGTGGCGCCATATCGGATGTCAGACGTCATTTGCATCCGACATCTTTAATATATGAGGGCATGCGGCATTGCACAAGCCCTAATTCGAAACCGACCGCATTTTCCATTTTTCGAGGGAATCTTATGGTAAAGCTCATTCTTGCCGGTCTCGATGGACAGGATCCGGCGATTTTCGCAGAAACATTTGGAATGAAAGACTTCCGATAGCTTATCCTTGCAGAAAATTCCTCGCCTGGAGCTGCAAGGCATGACTGACAAAACACTCAGTGAGCTGAAGTTCAAAGACCTGTACGTCCGAATTGACCCGGCTGCGCTTCTTGGCGAGATGTCTCGTTTCAATCCGCTTCCGGGCGAGGGCTATGATGGTTATGCGAACAAGGCCGTCCCGCCCGACTGGGACCTTGATATCGACATGCTGCGGACCGCCCTGAGAAAGGATCCGCGTGCCGATTTCGCCGTCACCCATGACAAGGTCCGCCTTCGCGTGTCGAAATACCCGACCATCGGTGTCGAGGGGCCGGAGGAATGGGCAGCGATGCGGCGCTTCCCGTCGTCTCTCCCGTCTCTTGAGAAGCTCGGATTCCAGCCGGACGTTTTTCAGGCGTTCCAGAGGGTTGGCAAGCGGACGGGTCTCATCGTCGTGGGTGGCGCCACCGGCGCAGGCAAAACCACCACAGTCGTGGCGCTGGCGCGGCATTTCATGGCGCAGAACGGTGGTCTCCTCTACACCGTGGAGGATCCTGTCGAATACCTGATGGCTGGGCCGTTCCAGGACAATCCCGAGAATGCCTTCGTGCTCCAGCGCGAGGTCAGCTCGGACGAAGAGTGGGCAGACGCAATCAAGGCCGCCCTTCGCTCTGCGCCGAAATACATTTTCCTTGGTGAGGTGCGCACGTCTGCTGCGGCCCGCCAGCTTCTACGCGCCTCCAATTCCGGTCACCTTGTGCTCTGCACGATTCACGGCGGGTCCCTGGGGCAGACGCTGTCCGCCCTCATCCAGATTGCCGCCGCGGATCTTGGCCCCCTGGCGCAGGTACTCCTGGCCGACGGCCTGGCCATGGTCATTCATCAGGAAATCATCTCCGGCCGCCCCTCCGTCGAGATTGTCGAGACCAAGCCAAACGACAACGCCTGTCCGGTCCGGCAAAACATCCGGTCCGGCAAGACAGAGATGCTGGCGACGGCCATCCAGCAGCAGAAATCCAAGCGCGCTCTTGCCACCGAGGAGGCTGCCAGGTCGTCTGTCAGCCCGGGAGCAAGGCGCCCGGTCGGCGCAGGGCCCGTGCGGAAGCAGCCGGAGAAGAAGAAGGGGTTCCTGAGCGGCCTCGTTGGCTCGTAATCCCGCAGGAGGACCGGAAATGCCTGCCAGGACTGTCTCCATCACGGCTTTCATGATGACCCTTGCCGCGGGGGCATCAGCTGCCCACGCCCAGGGGTTGCCGCCACCCGCTGCCGGTTTGGCAGCCATCATGTCGCCGGCTTCCGCGGCTCCGGCCGGCGGTGGCTTGGCGGTCCCGGCCGCAACCGGAAAGGCGGCGGCCAGTTCGACGCCTGACATTGGCAGCGCGCATACGCTGGACGGCATGAAGTCCACTCTGAGGTTCTGCGCAGGGAACCCTGATGCCCAGGGCAGATTGAGCTGCTACGAGGACCTGTCCAGGCAGAATGGCATCCATGTTCTGCCGGCCAGCGGCACATACGGGGCTGAAGGGTCTGCCGCCGCGAGTTTCAAGTGGGCCACGAAGCTCGACACCTCTTCTGCCGGCCCGAAGACAGCAGTGGCCGCGCTGGCGACGGGCGATGTTACCAGCGCGGATGTAGTGGACCCGGGCGAAAAGGCCGTCCTCTATATGCGATGCACGGACAAAAAGATGGCCTTCTACGTCACCTTCGACAAACCCGTATCGCCGGATCCGGTCGAGGTGCAGATATCCACGACGCGCAATCTCATAGATGCCAGGATGTACACCTGGTTGCCCTCGAAATCCAACAACGCCGTGGGATTGTGGAATGACGCCCAGGCGCGCGTGATGGCCAGTTTCGTTGCGGGTGAAAGCACACTGAACGTGCGCGTCAATCAGCCGGCCGGGCGCTTCATCGACGCCTTCTTCAATCTTGCGGGGGTCAGACAGGCGGTTTCGGACGTCCGCTCTTCGTGTGGATGGTAGCCCACGCAGGACAGCGGTTATTTATATGGAAAGTCCTGTTGTTTCTGGGTAGCATTTCACACGTTCGTCTTAACTGGAGGCCGCCTCATGCGCGCTCTGTTCGGTAGAGGACTGGCCATGGCCGTCCTTGCACTTTCGGCATCGACTTTCGGGGCGGTTTCCGCACATGCGGGCGACCAGGATCCAGGACCGGACCTGGATGTCGTGGTGAAGACGACGCCCGATATTTCATCCCACTGTCTCCTGTCGAACGAGAATGGTTCATGGAGTACCTTCACCACGCCCGAGCATGTCAGCATCATGCGCAGTTCTGACGGCCTCAGGGTCGAGTGCTATAGTGACGACGGCGTCTATCGTGGCGAGGTCGTCTTCAAGCCGAAGTTCAACACAGACTCACTGCTTGGCACGCCGTTCGATGTAATGGACAACATGTCCCGCCTGATTTCCATGGATCTGAACGCGTCGCATTACGCCCAGTACTATGACACCTACACCACTGACATCACCATTCCCATGCACCGGCAACACCCGAAAGCCACCGTGGCTCAGGTAGTGAGCGAGAGCACGGCCGAAGCCATGATGGCTCCGGAATCCCAGCCGCTGCCTGATGCTCCTCTGACCCCGGTGCATCACGTGAATCACGTTCACCACAGGACACACCCCCATGCCCGGGCGCACGGCAGCGCCGCAGGGCAGGCTCATGCCGCCCCTGCGGCGAAGACGGCAGCAGCAGCAGGCGCATCCATGGAAGGTTTCACGAATG
>Ga0157365_10000057_pt1 | contig 55551 bp, 73 predicted proteins | sample AttsexASBM3_FD_111478 | JGI IMG/M metagenome (GOLD analysis project Ga0157365, IMG submission 111478) | Fungus gardens microbial communities from leaf cutter ant in Ribeirão Preto, State of São Paulo, Brazil - Atta sexdens ASBM3 | ecosystem: Host-associated > Fungi > Mycelium > Unclassified ...
ACGGCGCGGGTAAAGCCGGCCAGTTCCTCGGCGCTCTCTTCCTTGTGTCTGAGCAGCATGAGAAAGGCGCCGAGCTGGGCTTCGGTCACCTGGCCGTCGAGGATCAGGCCCATGGCCATTTCCGCCTCGGCCTCGGTCAAACTACGGGCGCCGCGCTTGCCCTTGCCCAGGGCCCGGACATAGACGGCGAAGGGGTGTTCTTCGGGCGTGGTGAGGGTCATAGGCAATTATCCGGTTTCGGCAGGCCGGCCAGTTTGGCGCCGAGCTTGGCCGGCGCGCCCTTGAACAGCAGGTTGAGCTGCAGACTGGTGCCAAGATCCGGACCCAGCGTCTGGGCAATGTACTTGATCAGCGGCCGGTTGGCTGGTGAAAGCTGGAATTGTGCGTAGAAGTCACGCAGCGCCTGCAGCACCTGCCAGTGGCGCTCGGTCAGCTCGATGCCTTCCTTGAGTGCCAGTTGCTGGGCTACTTCGGGACTCCACTGGGAGAGGTCGCGCAGATAGCCTTCGGGGTCGAGGTCGAGAGGCATGGCTAGGTCCAGCTGATGACCTTGGCGCAGCTCACGCTCAGGTCGACGAAGGTGGGGTAGTCGATCAGGGGCACGGCCCGCTCGGGTTGCAGGCGACGCGCCTGGACGTCTTCCGCCAGGGCATAGAGGGCCGTCTCGGCCGGGAGTTGCGTCAACAACTCCGCCGCCGCGCTGCCAGGGCGCAGGGCCTCGACGGCAGCGCCGGTGAGCAGAACGGTGTCCTCGCCGCGGACCCAGCTCAGGCCGTCCAGGGCACCGGCGTCCAGTAGCGGCGAGCGGGAAAACAGGTGCAGGGTAGTCAAATGGAAATCACCTGGTCATGGTCGTGGATCAGCGCCATCAGCCCCTCGGGCTCCAGCGGCGTCACCCAGGCGGGCAACTGCTCCGGCGTGATGCCCAGGCGGTGCAGGGCGGCGGCTTCAGCGTAGATGGCCTCGACACCGAACAGCGGCAGCGCAGAGAGGTTGGCGCTCAGGTCCTTCTGCTCGATGGCTGCACTGTCGGCCGCCAGCAGCTGGGTCACGCCAGGACCCGCGAACAGCAGCGCCAGGGGCAATTCGAAGGCACCACCGGCCAGTACGATATCCAGCGCTTCGCGCGGACCGGGGCCGCTCAGGGCCGGTTGGCGGGAGATGACGAGAGTACTCCTGGCCATGCTAGTCGCCTCCAAAGCAGAGCAGGCGATCGGCGTCCTGCACCGCTTCATGCAGCTGGCCCAGACCGGACAGCTGCCAGGGTGCCCGCACGTTCACCGCGCCCTCACGTTCGTAGCGCCGCGCTTCGTTCTCGTCCAGCAGGCCACGCTTGAGGGCGGCGGCGATGCAGACCACGGCGTCGATCTGGTGGCGTTCGATCAGCTCGCGCCAGCGAGCGGGCAGATCGGGTTCGTCCTGGCCACTGACCAGGGCGTGAGAGGCGTTATGGACGCCGTCGCGGTAAAGAAAGAGGCGCGACAGCTCGTGACCCCCGGCCAGCAGCGCCTCGCAGAAGCGCAGGGCCCGACGCGCCGAAGGCGCCTGGGGTGGAGAAAGGACAACGATGGCAAATTTCATGGATGTAAAAAGGCCCGCCGAAGCGGGCCTCTTGGGCTACCGCTCGTGATCAATCGTTGTTGCTGGCGAATCCGAAGATCTGCAGCAAGCTGATGAACATATTGTAGATCGAGACGTACAGGGTGATGGTAGCCATGATGTAGTTGTCTTCACCACCGTGCACGATGGCGCTGGTCTGGAACAGGATGGCCGCGGCGGCGAACAGCACGAAGCCCGCGCTGATGGCCAGTTGCAGGCCGCTGATCTGGACGAAGAAGGACAGCACCACGGCGCCTAGCAGGATCCAGAAGCCCGCCATCAGAAAGCCACTGAGGAAGCTCATGTCCTTGCGGCTGATCAGGGCGTAGGCCGACAGGCCGAAGAAGGCCAGGGCGGTCATGCCGGCAGCGGAGGCGATCACGCTGCCACCGTTGGGCAGGCCCAGGTACATGTTCAGGATCGGGCCCAGGGTGTAGCCCATGAAGCCGGTGAGGGCGAAGGTACTGACCAGACCCCAGCCGCTGTCGCGGGTCTTCACGGTCAGGAAGAACAGGCCATAGAAGCCGATCAGGACCACGAAGATGTTGGGGTAGGGCAGCCGCATCTGCTGCGAGACGAAGGCGACCAGGCCGCTGAACGCCAGAGTCATGGCCAGCAGGGCATAGGTGTTGCGCAATACACGGCTGACGTCCCGCGGTTGCGCGATAGCAGGGTTGTAGGCGTATTGACGCTCGTTCATGGTGTACTCCAAAGCTAAATTAACGGTGTGATGTACCGTACGACCCCGAAGATAGCAAATGTTGCTTAAGGATCGCTTGCGACTGTTTGACAGTGTGTTGCCATCAGGTACTATGCGCCCCTCTTACGGAAGTGTGGCCGAGTGGTTTAAGGCAGCGGTCTTGAAAACCGCCGACTCGCAAGGGTCCCAGAGTTCGAATCTCTGCGCTTCCGCCACCTGCAACACCCTGAAAGCCCCGCGTGCCGGGGCTTTCGCGTTTCTGGGCGCACGACTTCAGCTGGCCTTTATATGGGGTCAGTTTCCGTAACTTTAAAGGCAGTTTCCGTAACTAGCGGATCAGCGGGTAGGGTCGACCACTTCGCCGACACGCCGGTAGACGGTCTCGGTTATGCGCTTGTCGGTATGGCCGAGGAGCTTCGAGGCGCGCCCCAGGTCCTCAATCTCGGACGCTGCTTTTGGTCGGATGTCCCTGAACTGGAACTGGCGGATCGCGGCGGCCAACATCTCATCGAGGCTTTCCAGCGCTGCCGCTGCAGCATCTATCCGTGCCTCGTCGAAGCGAATCCGAAGCATGCTCGAAGTCAGTCGGCGGCCGTCTGGCGTGGTGACCAGGTAGGGCCCGACCACTCGCCGCTCCTTCCGCCGCTCCATCAGCTTCTCGACCAACACGCCCAGGGCGGTCGGCACCTCGCCGGCGACAAGCCTGATCCGCAGCTTCTTGGACGTCTTCCCCTGCGCAACCAGCAGGAATCCGTCCTGGATGTCGGCGGCGCGAGCAACCAGCACGTCGCTGGGCCGCTGCGCCGTCAGGTAGGCCAGGTCCATGGCGTCGCGTAGCTCGATGCAGGCGTGGGCGTAGACCGCATTCCACACCTCATCCCGCGCATAGAAATCCCGCGGCGTTTCCTTGTTCTTCCGCACGCCCTTGGCCGGGTTCTCCATGTTGGTGATCCCCCACTCCCTGGCGATGTTGTAGACGTGGGATAGCAGAGCGATCTCTCGATTCGCCCGAACCTTCGCTGTCCGCTTGTCCCGGTACTGAGCGATGACCTGCGGCGTCACCGCCTCGACTGGCGCATCGGAGAACGCTGCGCGCAGCTGCTTCAGCGATAGCAGGTTGTCCCGCTGTGTCCGGGTTGCCTTCGACGGGATGATCTCCCGCTCGTACCGATCAAACACATCCCCCAGACGCTTCATGGACTTCGGCATCGTTGTCCGTTCAAGCCGCGCCCATTCCGCTTTCGCCTCGTCGAGGTCCCCGCCCAGCGGAATTTCCTTCTGTCCTCCTCCCGGCAGGGTCTGGTTGTAGTAGTAGGCCACCCAGACCCTTCCCGACTTCAGCTTCCTCGTCCGCCTGATCATCCTTGGCGGCAAATCCCTATTCCCAGGCTCCTTCGGGCGCATCTCAACTTACTCTCGATAGGTCCAGCGCCCAGGCGTCGGACGCGGCATTGGTGGCATTGGGTTTCACACCGGCCAGCTTCAATCGTGCATAGACGCGGCCGACGACCGGGCGGCCAGCGGCGTTGCGCTCATAGCGCCACCCGTGCGCGTCTAGCCAGGCGCATTGGGCGGCTTTCGATTTGCGGCCGATCATGGTGGCCAGTTCCTGGCCGTCGAGGAACTCAGATACTTCGGGCATGGGGACTCCTTCGCCGGCCGATGGCCAGCGGTGCGGGATGATTAAAGGCAATTAGGCCGACTAATGGGCCGATTCGGCAGGTCAGGGGTAGAGCTGGGTGGTTGTACGCATTGCCCAGGGTTCGTATGCTCCCGGGCTAATACAGGGAGGTAGTAATGGGTAAGTATTTGCCTTTGGCTGAGTACTTGGCTCGGCAGGAGCAAGACTCTATCTCGATGGATTTCGGCACCATCGATGCATTGGTGGGCGGACTTCCCGCCAGTGCGCGAAAACACCAGGCGTGGTGGGCGAACTCGCAACCCGGAGACAGCCATACCTGGGCACACCTCTGGCTGAAGGCTGGCTGGCGGTGCGCGCACTTTGATCTCGTGAAACAGGTAGCGCGGTTCGAGCGGATAGCTCGCCCTACCGGACAGGCATTCTGGTGGGTCAACCACAAGCAGACCTGGAAGGCCGAGTACGAGCACGGATACATCTGGTCGCCGACTGCCAACAAGAATGGGGCGACCAACCAGACCTACCTGAACCTGAAGTTGGTGCGTCCCGGAGACCTCGTATTTTCGTATGCAGGCGCTGTGGTCCGCGGTGTCGGTATCGCGACAGGCCCTTATACGGATGCCGAGATACCCGATGAGCATTGGCAAGCCGAGGAGGGTTGGCTAAAAGCCGGTTGGTCGGTGCCCGTCCGCTGGTTCACATTGGCTGAGCCGTGGAGCCCCAAGGCTCATTTCAGTGCGATCCGCCATCTGTTGCCAGAGAAGCATTCCCCGCTGCAGCACCAGACTGGAAACGGCAACCAAGGATGCTATCTCGCGAATGTGTCGTCTCAGTTTGGAGCGAAGGTGCTCGAGCTGCTGCAAGCTGAAAATGCGACAGTGGTGGACGAAGTGCTTACCGAGGCAACCACCACAAGAGCAGGAGAAAGCGCCGGCTCTCCTTCTGATGCTTCTATGCCCGCCGCTGGGCGCCTGCCGGCTGAGCAGCTCCGCAAGGTCACTCCCGATTTCATCTGGCAGGCAGTGCAGGACCTGTTGCAGGGCGCCATCGTGGAAGGGTTCGGAGAGTCGATTGACTACGACCTTCTAGCCGACGGCGTTAGGTTGGCCCCGAAGCAGGTATTTGGCCTCGCCGGTACGGCCGCGCTCGGTTTTCAGCTTAAGCCATCCCACTTCACCGCCGGGAAAGACAGCCTTTGCTTCGAGCTTCTGCGGGCCGCTGACTTCCAAATTGTGCCAAAGGGGGAGGACCTACCGGCCCTTGATCTACCGATCCAGCCCGAGGACAAGGAGTGGGCAGAGGGGCAGGTCAAGCTGGTTCAGCACTTGAAGAAAGAGCGATCGGCTGGTCTCTCCCAGGCGAAGAAGGAAACGTTCAGGAAGCAGCATGGACGTCTCTTCTGCGAGGAATGTCTGCTAGATCCTGTCCAAGTGTGGGGGGCCGCCGGCGAGGCGTGCATTGAGGTGCATCACGATGAGGTACATGTAGCCGATATGGCGCCTGGGCACACCACTTCTTTGGATCAGCTAAAGTGTTTGTGCGCTAACTGTCATCGGGTGCTGCATCGAAAGTTAAAAGCATCTAAGGGTTAGTGGCCAAGTCTGCATCGCTAATGCTTAAAGCTAATAGGTTCAAATAACGGTGCTCTCAGCTTCTGTCATAGTTTATGCTTGATTCATAGAGGTGCGCTTGTGGCTGATTCAAACGATTCTTTTATAAATAATGATGCTGCCTACTCTTACGTCGCATCGAAGCGTAGAGCACAAAGGAATTCCAGGATTCAGGCGGCGATTGTTGCTGCACTTTGCAGCGGGATGGGTTTTATATTGGTGGCAAATAATTTGTTTGATAGGGGAGGAAGTCAGTCGATTGATACTGCTGCTTTGGTTTCTTACATTCGTGAGAGGATCGACAAAACTGATCCGCCCGACTACGAAAAAGTCAAGAGTGAGGTGATGACAAGCTTAAGGAAGACCATGGAGGAAACCGAAGGTAAGCCGGTTCTTGTATTAGACGAGGCTTTGATTTCGGAGAGATTTTCCCTTTTAGATGACAGAGTGCGACTAATAGAGAGCTCAATTTCCCAGAGTCCTGAAAAAGCACTCTCAATTCCATTGCTCAGGAGAGACCTAGAGGAGCTTGAAAGAAAGTTTGATGAGTATAAGATAAATTCTAAGATTGATGCTGACCGGCTCTGGTCTCAGCAGAACACTATTCTGCAGGGAATTGGAGCTCTGCTTCTGGCGGTAGCTGCGGCAGCTGTTACGATACTTTACAAGGCAATTCGGCCTAGTTCGAGTAAGAATTAATAATTTAAGAGTTGAGCCGGCGTCTTACCTTCAGGCATGGTTTATACAAGGATGCAATATGGACTACAAATTGGACGCTGGTGGTGTGAGGTTCGAAGGGGGCGCTTTGCAGATAGAGTCAGAGACTTCGCGGGGAATAATCCAAGTTAAGGGAGATACACGCTTGGATGTTCACGTGAGCTCAGATACTGATCCCGCCGTAATGGTGTTGGGTCTTGCTGGTATACTGTCATCTATAATAATCGCATTTGTTACTAGCAGGGTTCAGCGCAACCAAACTACTGCTAATATTGCAAATCTACGCAGTAACTGGTTGGTAGATCTCCGTTCCGTAGGCTCTGAATATCTTCAGCGTTGTGCTAGATATCTCGCACTTTTTACAGGAGGTATATCTTCTAACGATCCACGGTACGAAGAATACTATCAGGAAGCTCTCCTTTTTCAAATTCGCATGACGCTTATGCTTGATAAGGAAGGTGAGGTTTCTCGCGCGATCGTGGTAAATAGTGACGAGTGTCTGGCCATGTTGAAAGATTTGGCTGAAAGTCGAAACGAGAACGCTGTTGCTGAGAAAATGGGCCAAATCGAAGATCTTCTAAAAGATGAACTAGAGGCCGCTTGGTTAGACATAAAGGCTGATTTCAATCTGAATAAAGAGCCTTTATTTGAGAGGATCAAAGTTTTTTTCCGGCTAAACAAATAAGATGGGGGTGTCAGATATTAAAAAGCAAAGCGGCTATGCCGCCGCCTGCTCCTGGTTGGTAATGACACCACCCTGGATCCACACCTGATGGATCCCCGCCGGCACCTTGGCCATGGGCTCCTTCATCGTCCCGGCCATGACCGCGCTATCGAGGTCACCGGACCGGGTCAGGGCCAGCAGCAGCTTCAGCGCCTGGGGGCGAGCGGTGGGTTGCAGGACGTCGAAGCGGTCCAGCAGCACCAGGCGGATGCCGGACAGCCGCGCGATGGCGATGGCCAGCAGGGTGTCGGCGCGCCACTTCTCCGATTCTGAGAGCAGCCCGTAGAGGCGGCCGCCGTAGGTGATGTCGATCTCGGGGGTGATGACCACCGGTTGCCAGGTAGCCACCGCGGCCTGGGCCGCCAGCAGCTCGTTGAACGGGTCCAGCGCGCCGGCGAGGATCTCGGCCGGGATGCCGGTGGGCGCCAGGGCCTCGGCGATAAGCGACCAGGCCACGATATCGGCATGGTGCTGGGCGGCGGTGGCGATCGCAGCGTCGCGACCGGCGATGGCGCCGTGGGCCTCCACCAGCGCCTGGTGCTTGGCCCGGGCCTTGTCGCGCTCCTGCCGGATCTCGGTGATGGCCTGCTCGGCGTTCTCCATGGCCTTAGCGTCCGGTACCGTGGCGGCCTGCTGTTCCAGGCTGGCCAGCTGCTCGCCCGCGGCGCGTGCCTGGTCGACGTCACGCTGGCTGTTCGCCACGGCGCGCTGCGCGCTGTGCAGATAGCCTTGGTACTCGGTCAGGCGGCGGGCGGATTCAGGGTCGGCGACCTTCTCCGGCGCTACATAGGCCACCAACTGGCCGCGCTCCATCAGCACCTGGCCCTGGCAGTGCGGGCAGGCCAGCGGGTCATGTGCCGGCTCGCCGGCGGCGGCGCGCTGGGCCTCGGCTACCTTCGGGGTCCATTCGTCAACCCGGGCCTGGTCGGCGCCGAGCTTCTCCTGGCGACGCTGCAGCAGGTCAGCGGTGTCGCGCAGCTGTGCCATGTGGGCCTGCCGCTGGGCCGCGGCCTGGGCATTCGCCTTGTGGCCGCCCAGGGTCTGCTGCGCCTCGGCCAGGTCGCCATCAAGATCGGCCAGGGCCTTGGCGGCCTCGGCGATCTGCTCCTGGGTGACCGTGGTGGGCGGCAGCTCCGGCTCCCAGGTCTCAGCCTTCTGGCTGCCGTAGTTCTCGCCGGTAATGGCCTTCCAGGCGCCGCGCGACTCGGCGGCGTATTCCTTGGCTTGGACCTCGGCGGCAGGGAAGCCACCGCGCAGCAGCGGCTTCACCTTCTCGAACTTCGCCAGGTCGGCGCCTTTGGCTTCCAGGCGGCGGGCCACCTCGGCAGCGCCAGCGCCCGCACCGGTCAGGTCGAACAGGACTTTCCGGCGCTCCTTACCATCCAGGGCCGCGAACCTCGCGGCCTCCAGCACGAAGGGAAGGAAAGGCGCATCAGGAATTACCACCGATTTACCACCCGGCAGCATCATCCAGGCGGTCTGGCTTTCGCCGGCGGCGTCGACGTAGGCGACGTGGGCCTCGCCTTTCTTGGCATCGTCATTGACCAGTTGGCCCAGGTCCTTCTTCAGGGATACCCGGCGCGGCTGGCCGGTAAAGGCCATGCTGATCGCATCCAGCAGGCTGGATTTGCCGGCGCCATTGTCACCGGACACCAGCAGCAGGGGCTCAGATACGGCAAGGGCTGCATTTCGCAGCCCCTGGACGTTGGTAACGGTGATGTTCGTGATGCGCATGCTGGTTACTCCATCGTGACGACGTCGTCGAGGTCCTTGGTGACGCGGTAGGTGTTGTGCAGCGGGTTCTCCGCTTCGCTCTGCACGGCGATGACCTTGTCATCGAGCAGGCGGACCACCAGGGCGCGGGCGGCATCGCTGCCGATGGCGAACCGGCTCTGCAGGTAGTCGATGGTGACCGAGGGGCTGACCCGGGCCAGGACGGCGCAAACGTCGGAGTAGGGCACGACGCCATAGGCCGCAGCGGCGTCTTCCGGCGCGTTGTCGTCGGCTTCGCCATCATCGGCCTGGCTGTCGGCCGCACCACCTTCAGGTATCGGCGCGAGCACATCGCGGCCGCCGGTGCTATTCATGGCCGAGACGGTCCCGGCGATCTCCATCGCCTCGACCAGGCGGGCGGCGCGGTTGTAGCCGATCTTGAGCGCGCGCTGGATGGCAGAGATCGATGCCCGGCGACTGCTGATCACGAAGCGGGTGGCTTCTTCCAGCAGGGCGTCGTCTTCCACGTCATCACGTTCCCCGCCACCGCCCAGGCGCTTCTCCAATTCCTCCGGGCTGCCCAGTAGGTCGGCAGCTGCCAGCGGCAGGTCCGACTGGTCGCGGTCGGGCTGGATGCCGTCCAGGCCATCGTTGTAATCGTTCGGTGCCAGCACCAGCAGGCAAAGCTTGCCGGCGGACTTCGTCAGCTCAGTGTTCGACGGCTCGTTGGCGTCGACCTTGGCCGTCACGGTCAGGGCCTTCGCTTCCACCTTGATCGACCGGATGTCCATCGGTACCGACACAACATCGCGCGCGGCAATGATCCGGACGGCCAGCTCGACGGCTTCCTCGACCTTCTCGGTGAGGCGATCAATCACCTCCTGCTGCTGGCCCTCGTTGAGCTTGTGATAGGGCGCCTTGAGGTTGTGCAGCTCGAAGCGGCACGTCTCGATCAGGTCGTGCACCAGCAGCTGGTGGGCGAGTTCGGAGGGACGGCAGCCGTGACGCTCTGCGCTTTCGATGATGGCGCGGTGTTCCATTTTCATGGGGCGGGTTCCTACTGGTGGGCGATCTTGTTAAGCGACTGCAGCTGGGCGTCGCTGAGGTAGGTGTGGGCGCCGTAGCGCTTGAACTGGTCGCGGATGTCGGTGGTGAACTGGATCTTCCAGTCCGTATCCGCGCCGTCCTCAGCGGCGGCCAGCAGGACGGCGAACTGCTCGACGCGGTCGAACAGCTCCTCTACGGTCCGGCTGGCCATGGCCATCACTCCATGTTGAAGTCATCGTCCCCGGCCTGCTGAGGGCTTGAGGCGGTGTCGGTGGCTGGTTGATCATCCTGCTGCTCGGCCTGGGCGCCGCTGCCTTCCGGCTCCTGGGGCTCGGGGTCGCTCGGGGTGAGCACGGTGTAGTCACCCTGCAGCGCGGTATCCAGCGCCTGGCTGGCGCCGGTGTCGGCCCGTTCGTCCAGGCTGGCGGCATTGGCCATCTCGATGCTCATTGGCAGCCACTTGAAGAGGCGCCGGGTGGCCGTCTTGCGCCCCATCTCGACGTAGTGATCGGCCCAGGGGCCGGTGATGATCAGATTGCCGCGGTTGTCGCGCTTCGCCCGGTTCTTCTCCGCCGACTTGTCGCGGATCTGGTCGACCTGCTCGCGGCTCATGACCTCGAAGGCGTGGCCACCGCCGACCAGCTTCGCTACCGCGTAGAAGGCGATGACCTCGCCACGGTCGCCCAGGGCCGGCTTATGGTGCAGGCGTTCGTCCAGGCCGTAGGCATAGTCGAACTCGTCGTTCTCGCAGACCTCATGGGCGCCGATGCTGATGATCTGACCGGAGCGCCGTGCCAGGTCCAGCATGCCCTTGTAGCCCATGATGATCTGGACTTCGGTCTTGGTGGTCCGCCACTCGCCGCCGACCTTCTCGCGCTTGTCGAAGGGGATCAGGTAGATGTGGCCCATCGGGGTGTTCGGCTCCAGGCCGAGCATTGAGCACTGGACCGCCGCGCCCAGCAGGGACTCGACGGTGCAGTTCATGAGCTTAGGCGTGGTGCGCATGGCGCCCAGGGCGATCCGGAGCATCCGGTCCGGGTCCAGGTGCTTGGGCAGCACCTGCTTGAGCATGCCTTTCTGGCTCTCGAAGAATTTCTTCACGTTGCCAGCGCCAGCATCCGTGGCGGTCTGGGCCAGGATCTGGCGGGAATTGCCGGTGCCGCCTTGGGCGGCCGCCTTGAGCTGTGCTTGGGACATGGTCGGTTCCTTACTTGAGGCGGAAGACGCGGGACTTGCTGGTCCGCTTGAACTGTTCGAGCAGGGCGGGGTGCGCCTCGCCGAATGCTGTTTGGTCGAAACGCCGGCTTTCCTGGGTCTTCCAGGTGGCCACCGGCCGGCCCTGCACCGTCAGGGAGGTGCAATCGAGCATGAACGCCTTGATGTGCTCTTCCAGGCGATCCCGCTCGCTCTCCAGCCGCTTCAGCTGGGACTTGATGCCGGACAGCTCCGCAACCATGGCCGCGGTGGTGTCATCGGCCTCGATGCCGGCGCCGGAGTCCTTATCGAACAGCCGCAGGATGTCGGTCACGGCCGAGGGCGGCGGCGGATCCTTGCGCTGGATGCGATCCCAGAACGCGATCTCTGCCGCGCGGATCGCTTCGATGGTCTCGTCGTCGCGCTCGACCCGATAGATGCGGAAGTCATCGCCGCCGATCAGCACGCCGAAGATGCAGACCTGGCGCCCGGTGACCATCAGGCCGTGCATCGCCTGGGCGGTGTAGTGCACCGGGATCGCGTCGGTCTGTTCCTCGCCCCAGGCCTGGGCCTTGAACGGGGAGACCGTTTTGATCTCGATGTTCTCGCCGCTCTCGGCCTCGGCATCGATCTCCGCGGCCATGAAGTCGTGCACCGGGTCGCGATAGCGCTCGCCGCGGCGGACGATCACCATCCCAGTCTCCTCGGCCAGCAGGTCGATGACATAGGGCTCCATCCGCTGGCCGCGGGAGAAGATTTTCGCCTTGGACGGATCGTCCGGGCGCCGCGGCTGGATCTTGTCCAGGTAGATGTCCAGCGGTGTGCGCCAGGGGCTGATGCCGAGGATCCCGGCGACATCGCTGCCGCCCAGGTACTTCTGGCGGTCGAGCTGGCCGACCGAAACGAGTGCGTTCACTGATTTTTCTCCTGCCGCGCTTTGATGGCGCAGGTCGCGTGCTGGGTTCGCCATCCACCCTGGTGCCGCTCGAAGTGGCCATCGCCTTTCGGGACGTGGCCACCGCAGCGGTAGCAGGTGCCGGGGTACTTGTTCCTCACGACGCCACCTCCACCGACCAGCGCCGACCAGGCCGGCGCATCATCGGGGAGCGGATTGGGGTGTCGATCAAGCGGGTCTCCGGCGGCAGGCCCAGGGCCTCGGGCAGCGACTGCCGGGCGCGCAGCAGCAGGGTGTGGCGCGCTTCGGCCTCGGCGACCTGGTCGTCGGTGATAGCGGGAGCGGGAGCGGGGGCGGTGGTCATGCTGCTGCCCCCTGCGACTTGGCCCAGCGCTTCGCGACCTCCTGAGAGATACGCACCCGGTTGTGATCGTGGGCGCGGTCGTCGATGGCGCCCAAGGCATAGGCCATCTCGTTCATGCCCTCGGCGATGCCGTCATTGAAGGCCGGGATGCGTGCAATCCAGGTTTCGATCAGCCGCTGGGCGACTTCCTGTTCGGTGCTCATGCTGCCTCCTTGCGGCGCTTGGCCAGTTCGTCGGTGAAGAAGTTGTCGTGCTCGGCGAGCAGCACGCGGCGCCACTCCATGAGTTCCTTGGCCAGCGGCAGGCTGATGCTGGCGAGGGTCATGTAGGCCTCGTTGAACTGGCGATCGCGCATGCTGGCCAGCGTCTCCAGCAGCACCACCTGGCGCTGCGGATCGATCTGCATATCGCAGTGGATGGCGAAGGCCAGCATCGTGTCGGGCTGGTGGGTATCGATGTCGTGCTGCAGTTGCAGCACCTGTTCGTGGGCGCCTTCGAGCGCCCGCTCATGCTGTATAGCGAGGGTCATGGTGTGGGTCTCGATGGGCGCCGGGGCGCGGGGTAAAAAGCCGGGCTGCAACCGGTGGGGCGGTGTGCAGCAGCCCGGCGAACGGGGCTACTCGTCCTGGTAGCCGATGATCACCATCGGCTGGTCCTTGACGGGCTTGGTGTACTCGATGGCGCCGAAGAAAGCGGCGCAGGTCATGGCGAGCACGATCAGGTAGGTGCGCATGGTGCTTTCCTCGGTTGTCTTCCCGTCTGGCCCTGTTGCCAGGGCCAGCCAGTGAAAACGGCGCATTGCGTGCGGGTCTCTCGCGCGGAGCGGGCCAAGTGCCCTCAATCAGCCGTCCCGGTCGCCCCTTGGGGTCGCCTTCGCGTGGGCAGGCTTTCGGACCTGTCTGATTGCCGGTCGCCGTAGAGGCAATGCGGTCTGTGGTTTCTTTGTTGCGTCGGGTTGTGAAAGAGCAGGGGCGGTGGAGCTGCCCGGCCAGTGGTTGCTGGCGATGGAGTGATATTACCCATGGGTTATTTTCCTGGTCAATACCTCCGGGTAATAATTTTACCCGGACAGCAAAAAGCCCGCGCGAGGCGGGCTTCTGTTGTGGTGATCAATCATTCAGCCGGAGGCATTTCCCTCCAGCTGAACTCATACCCGGTACCGCTTTGCTCTACAGAAAGGCCATCGACCTCCCGCATCTCGTCCACGACCCGCTCCCAGTCATCGTCATGGTCCGTCTCCAGGCGCTCGACGCGACACCGCTGCTCAAGCTGCGCGTGCGGCTCGGCGATGTAGGCATTGATTCGGCGGCATAGCCGCTCGTAGCTGGAGACCTGAACCTGTTTCTTGACGACCTGGGCATTGCTGCGGGGCATGAGCCACCTCCTTTCTGTGATACTGTTCAAATATACAGTATGCGACAGACAGCGAAGCGGCAAGGTTCCGAGCATGAAAAAGCCCGCATCCGCGGGCTCTAGAAGAAAAAAATCTTTACCTGACTTTTAGGAGTATCCAAGCGGTGGGCCTTTCTGGCGTACCATTGAGCCTTGTTACTTTAGCTTCGACTGAGTGATTGTTTAGAAGTTCGTCGAAACCATTACACATCACACGGCTTACATAGCCGATCCTGCTGCCGTTAGCGCATATGGCTATGGCGTCTGGATCGTGAGGGTTATCCTCTCTGACAAAGCTCAATGTGCACTTATTTAATATTTTAGGATTTTTGGGGCGATTGTATCGATAACCGGCAATCTGCATCGGTATATCAAATGGCGCCTCAGCACTTCGAAGGTCGGGGCAGATGCTAAAGGAATCACTTGCAAGCCCTGCACCCGTATAGGCTAGTAGAGAGAAGTCACTGCCTTTGAAATCCTCCGGAAGCAGGTGTCTATTGAGATAATTAAAAAAATCAGGGCGGGATCTTGGCGGTAGACGCCTCATTAGAGCGCCCATCACATTTTCGTCATGAACGTCTTTGTCTAGTGAAAACGCTGGGTAGCCCTCAAATCCAAGCGCTAAAGCATCATTGAAATCTTTTGAGTTTTTTAGATACTTAAAGACTATTTGGTTATTGCTTCTGATGACTTCCGCTACGGCATGGCGACTGCCCCGATCTCCTTCATTTAAGATCGGCTGCCATGTCAGTATAAGCCTCGAAGGTTCGTATACGACAAAATCGCTCATGTTAGCATTTCCAAAATTATCGATTTCCGCAGCAAAATTAATCGCTTTATAAATTCTGCTCTCTCGACATCGAGCGATAGGTCTTCCATCAAGTTGAGCGATGTCAGCGCTCTCATAAGCCATTCTAGCGTATCTTCGCTTACACGTGAGACAGTTCGTACGAGGTGATCGGTGATGTAGTCGTTGTCACGTGAAATGAGCTCCAGGCTGTCGAAATGGCTGAGGCGGCGCTCGGACGACTTCTCATGTCGCATGTGATTGCGGCCTTTCATTACGTATTCACGGTACTGGCGATCTCCCCAGTTTGCCACGATATGCATATGCCGCTCATGACCTAGACTGGTGCCATTATCAAACCACGGGCAGAGTTTTTTGTTAGTGTTATAGGCGTGCGGTCCCGCATGACTCTCTATAAACCCCCAGTTTTCTTGGTGCCTGTCTGTATTTCCTATGACAGTGTCCAATAGAAACATTTCTGCAAATTGCTTTTCGGCTGCAGCGATAGAGCCGAGTTGGAGGCCTGCTACCTGTATAGCATCCGTATAATTGTGTGTCTTGCCTTTTTCCCGATCAAACAGGGGGTCTATTCTCTGAAAGTAGTTTCCGGCAGAAACAAAACTTTCAAAGCTATCATTATAAAACCACTCGATGAGTGCTCCATAACAATCAGCTCTCCGGTCGTACGCAACATAGGCTGGCGGAGTAGGGATATCTAGAGCGTTGCCTATGATGTGCGCTATTATCTCAGCCCAAAATTGTTTGGGATATCTGGGATCGGATCTTTTGAAAAGATAGCGCCAATTCGGCTTAAGTATCGTCTCGTCTACGACTTCGGGCGAAAATACTGCAAATTTCGGACGTGCTCCTTCGGGATAAAAATCGCCAAACTCTACGTCACGCCGCCAACTTCCTACATTAATGACGTTAAGCTGTATCATTTGGTCCTTCACAATTCCGCAGGTCTGGTCTGGAACTATCAGCTAATTATCTTACTCGGCGGCACGATAGCGCCGACCGGGTAGCAGTACTGGATCTGCTCCCATGGGATACTGCGGCGCCCGAAGGCGTCGTTGACGGACATCAGGCTGACCTCATAGTCGTCTGCCCGTAGCAGCTCCTTCACCATGCTCTCTCCCTCATCGTGGACGCCGTGGAGCTTGATGTAGACGTACTCGCCCGGCACCAGGTCGCCATTGGGCTCAATGATTGCCACCCAGCCAGAGCGGATCGCTGGTGACATCGAGTCGCCGCGCAGCCGCAAGGCATAGGCGTCCTTGTCCTGGGTGGGGAAGTTGATGTGCCCCTCGCTCGGGCTCAAGGCCGTCCAGTAGCCCTCGGCGCCCAGCTGCGCAATGCCGACTATGGGAATCGGGCGGAAGGGGGAGGTGATGGGAATTGGCTGGTCGACGTTTGACTGATCGCTCGTCTTCGGCCGGTCCAGGCTGAGCGGCTCGAGTCCGAGCTTCGCTTCAATGTCTCGTGCCAGCTCCTCGCCGATCCGCTTGCGGTGCGTCTCATTGGGCGTCAGGCAGCGCGACAGGTAGCTCTGGGCGCGATCGACCGCAGCCGCCAGCGCGACCATCTTCCCGTCGAATCGGGCATTCATGATGGCGCGTAGGTTGGTGCGCCGGGCCTCGTAGATGTCCATGCGAGCAATAATCCCTAAACATTATCTCTAGGTAAATTTCCTACAGGTATTGAATGGGTATTACCTTGAGGTTATATTCCGCCTATCCCTCAAGGAGAAATCCCATGCGTACCAAGCACCCAGCATTGCTGGAGTGGCTCAAGACCGCCGATGACGACGCGGTGGCGACCACCCAGACCACCCGCGGCTATCTGCGGATGATCGGCTACGGCCACAAGACAGCTTCCGCAGAGATGGCAGCAGGCATTGAGCGGGCAACGGCTGGCGCGGTTACGCGCAAAGCCCTGCGCCCCAATGACTGGAACCTGATCTGGCCGGAACTCGCGCTGGCGTCCTGATCATGAGCACACCCGCATTAAGCCAAGACCCATCTGCAAGAGCACGGGAGATCGAAGCCCTGGTCTTGCAGCGACTCGTGTCGGTGGGCCAGAAGACCGTCGCCGACTCAATCGGCTTGTCCGAATCGACCGTGTCGCGCTGGAAGGAAGGCGAGATTGAGCGCTGGGCAAAGTTGTTTGCGCTCCTGGGACTGCAAGTCGTCCCGGTTTCTGCGGTGGTGGTCAACGCCGAATACCTGCGCTCCCTTGAAACCCTGGCGGAGCTGGGGCTGAAGGCTGAGAAAAAGCGCCCAGGACCCCTGGGCTGGGATTGAGTCATGACCGCAGTTCTGGTCAACGATGATGAATGGGCCCTGTTCGCTGGCGAGCCGGCGGAGTTGCTGAAGCTCTACGTGGCCCTCAAGCGCCGCATGGACTTCGCATCGGGCATTGCCGGGATCCAGACCAAGATCAATGAGATCGTCCTGCGCGAAGGCTTCACCGTCGACCCCATTCCTGGGCGTCCTGCACCGAAAGCAATCACGCGGGAGCAGTACCGATCGGCCGTGCGCCGCATGGAAAAGATCGGTGCGGTGAAGGTCATCGGACCCCTGGTGTTCGAGTTTCCCCACGCCCGAACGGATCAGTCCGCCCAAAAGAGCTACAACCGAGCTACAACCGAGCTACAACCAGGGCAACAACCGAGCAACAACCAGCCAGAACCCAGCAATGGCGAGGGTTCTAGCCAGGAGGAGGGTGGAGCTGCAACCGGGTTATTTTTTGAGCAACCCGCTAGCAGCAACCTACTTCCGGAGTCCGGTAATACACCACCACCATCACCGCGTGCGTGCGCAACCGACTCCCGCACCAGGTTCGCCATGACGGCGGATTGGGAGCCGAACCCGCAGACCTTCAAGGCCACGCTCACAATGAACGCCATGGCCGGCGTCCAGATCCAGCCTGACCAGCTCCTCGAGTTCCGGTCGTTCTGGATTGCCAACCCTGATGAACACCGAACCCAAGCCCGCTGGGAGCACGCGCTCGCCCAGCATCTGAAACGGGAGCACCGCCATGCACAAGCCAACCCCGGAAGACCTCAAGCCCAAGCCGGTGCTCACGCTGGTCGACAACGCAGCCTCTCTGCTGTCGACCGGGTCCGCCAAGGCATCGCCGACCGAAAAGCCCGAGAAGCTGCGGCAGGAGCTGCTGGACAAGCTCTGGATGAAGATGGCGGAGATGTACGGCCACCGCTGGACGTCGAGTTTTGGCGAGAAAGCTGACCAGGACAGCGTCTGGGCGACCGTGCTGCACGACATCAGCGGCCGCCAGATCGCCAACGGGCTGACCCTGCTGGTCGAGAAGGGCGACGAGTTCGACTGGCCGCCGCCGGCGAACGTCTTCCGCCAGCTGTGCCTGCATGTGCCTGGCCTGCCCACCGAGGAGGAGGCCTGGGACCAGGCTCTGCGCGGTGAGTACAAACACGACGCCGTGCGCGTTGCTGCCAAGCAGACCGGCACCTACGACCTGCGCACCGCGCGGCCGGACAACAAAACCCTGCGCAAGACCTTTGCAAGGAACTACGCGATCGTCCGGGCCCGGGCCGTCATGGGCAAGCCGCTTGAGGACACGATCCCCCTCGGCATCGAGCACGAGCACAAGTCGCCGATTCAGGTGCAGTTCGCCCACAGCCACCAGCAGGCGCGGGACCTGATGCAAGCCCAGGGCATTCCCAGCGACCCCAAGCAAGCCCGCGCCATGCTGCTGGCCAAGATGCGCATCCGGAGAGACAACTATGCGTGAATTCGCCGCGGTGGACTTCGTGGTACCCGGCAAGCCCATCGGTAAGGGCCGCCCCCGTATCGGCAAGGTGGGCGCCCATGCCCGCATGTTCACGCCAAAGGAAACGGTGGCCTATGAGGGGCTGATCGCCCACGCAGCCCAGATCGCCATGGCCGGCCGGGGCCTGATCCCGCACCCGGTCATGGTCGAGCTGCAGATCCTGCTGCCCATCCCTCAGTCGAAGTCGAAAAAATGGAAGGCCCAGGCCGTAGCCGGCCAGGTGTTCCCGACCACGAAGCCCGACATGGACAACGTCATCAAAGCGATCTACGACGGCCTGAACGGCGTGGTTTGGCGGGACGACGTCCAGGTGGTCGACGCCATCGTGCGCAAGCGCTACGCCGAGACGCCGTGCGTGCGCGTGCGGATCGTGCCGCTGATGACCGAGGAGGCCGCGTGATGGGCATCTACTGGCTGCTGATCCTGCTGGCCCACCTGCACGACCTGCATGGTCTCTGCTTCCAGCGCTCTGTTCGGCTTCCCTGTGACTGGCTGGGCGATGTGGAGGGGCAGGGCGATGACTGACCACGTGATCCGCACCCCCGCCGACCGCGAACGCCTGATGTCCTTCCTCGCCGGCCTGGATCTCTCGAAGCCAAGGAAAATCGCCATCACCGAGATCCGCAGCCAGCGCAGTGATGCCCAGAACCGCCTGCTGTGGATGTGGAATAACGCTATCCAGAAGCACCTGGCCGAGAGCTTCGGGCAGTTCGCCAGCGCCCAGGAGTGGCACGAGATCCTGGTAGCGCGGCTGTGGCCATGCGAGATCCGTAAGGTGGCCATGCCTGGGCCTGCCGGCGGCGAGTTCAAGATCGGCCGGGCCAAGACCAGCGGGTTCACCCAGGCCCAGATGACCGAATACCTCGACCTGCTCGATCGCTACTGCGCCGAGCATCTCGAACTGCTGCTACCCCACCCCGAAGACCTGATGTTGGCGATCTACGGCCAGAGGCGGACCGCATGATGACCTTCCTGTCGTACCTGGTCCCGCTCGCGGGAGTCGGCATCGTCGGTCATGGCCTACTCCAGCTGAGGCGCGAGCGGGAGGCCCGAGAGCTACGCCGGCTGCTCCGTGACCGCCATGACCAAATCGAGCGCCAGGCAAAGCGCCGCCTGTGATCCAACCGGCAAGGATGCCTGCAGTTGTCTGCGCCGCCAGGTGGCCGCGCAAGTCGCAATCCAGATTTCCGAGGTATCCCAGATGCGCCTGAGTTCAGCCCGAGACGAGTGGTTCAACGCCTACTACCGCCCAGGGGACGGCACCAACCGCCATTGCGAGTCGCTGGCGTTGGTCGGCCCTTACCAGAGCACTGAGCGCGTACGCGGCGTGACCGGATTGGTGAACGAGACCATCGGCGCCCACGTCCGCAGCGTGGTGGAGCGCTTGCCGGCGGACCTGTTCGCCTTCGGCAACCACCTGTATCACCCGGACAGCAACGACCTGTGGCGCGAGGTAGCCGAATGGTCGGTGTTCCAGCTGGCCTACCTGCGCGGGCCTAAGATGTACGCGAAGAAGCACGCCAAGGCCGAGTTCGTCGCCATGGCGGTGCTATACCGGTACCGGCGCCAGCACCAGGGCGGGCAGAGCGCCGCGCCGGACCCGCTTCCGACGCCGGAGGCCTTTCGCACCTTTCTCGATTACACCTACGGCGTGGAGCTGGATGCCCGGAACTGGGACCGGGAATGGGAGGAGTTCGTCCAGGCCTGTTTCACCGCCTGCAACGACCTGGACAAGATGGCTCTGGCGCCCGTCGCGAACCTTCTTCGGGCGATGAAGTGTGCGGCTTGACACAAATGTGCGGCTGGCGGCATGATTTATTCATCGTGTGAAGCAGCACCCCATCAGAAGCCTCGGCAGATTCGTCTCCCGGGGCTTTCTTGGATCTGGCCATTGGAGATGACCATGGATCGATCCGAGAGAAGGCATCACGCGCAACGCGTGAAGGCCAAGTTCTACCGAAAGCAGAGTGCCCATGAGGCGTGGACGAATGACGCCAGGATGGCAGGTATATTCGCCAATCACGGTAAGGTCTGCTCTTGCTTCATGTGCGGCAACCCTCGCCGCTACTTCCACATGCTGACCATGCAGGAGCGGCGCGCAGATGCCGCAGGGTGGCCCCTATGAGCCGAAGCCGCAAAAAGACACCTATCTTCGGAATGACGACCTGCGAAAGCGAGAAAGCCGACAAGGCTAAATGGCATCGCAAGTTCCGGCGTGCGGCGAGAATGGATGTCGAAGGCAGCCAGTTCACCAGCTTCCGTCAGTACGGCAGCACCTGGTGCATGGGGAAGGATGGCAAGCAGTACGTGTCGGACGCGGACCGGCGTTTTCCGGGCTGCCTCAGAAAGTAAGCAACGCCCCGGCCGATGTGCCGGGGTTTTTGCCTCAGCCTTCGAAATCCAGGGTGGCGCCAATCTCCCGCATCTTGCTGTAGATCGTCTCCAGCTGCTCCTCCGGCAGAGTCAGCCTCGCAGCGATGAAGAACAGCATCTGCGCGCTCAGCTCGCGGGGCTGGGCGCCGCCAGTGTACTTTCGCCACTGCCTGCCATCCGACAAGCCGGCCAAGTCGGCAAGCTCATCGCCAGTTGCCTTCAAGCCAGCAGCTTTCAGTTGCGCCTTGAGCTGGGCCAGGTCTTCGGTGGTGGGCGGCTGGTAATGCTTGATGCGCTGCATGGTGGACCCCAAAGAGAGACCCCGCTTTCGCGGGGCCTGGGTATTCAGTTGAAGAGCTTGATGACTATCGCCGTCACGCCCGCCACGGCACTGACCAGGCCGGTAGCAACTGCGATGGGGTACCAGAACGTGTCTGCGCGCAGCTTGCTGGTCTCAGCGTTGAGCTTGCTGGTTTCGGCCATCAGCTTGGCGATCTCGGAGTGGATCTTTTCGAGTTCGGCGTGGGTCATTTCGAGGCTCATTGGTTCGTCCCTTTGGGGCTGTCGGGCCGCGCGGCATGCGCTTCCCATGTGATGTATATTAGGCCCATTGGGCCTATTTAGCAACAGGGCAGATTCGCCTTTCATCGTTATTTATCAGGCTCGCCTCGGCGGGCCTTTCGCATTTCTGGAGCATCGAAATGGACCCATCCGATCTGGGCGGCGGCAACCCGACCGGGTGGTTTACCGCGGGCGGTATCGGCCTCGCCTGGGGCCTTACCTGGCTTCGCAAGTTCTACTCCAGCACGAACGCCTCCGTCGCGAATGATCGCGCCGAGAAGGACATGCTGGAGCGCTTGACCGAAGAGAACAAAGACCTTCGGACGACACTGGAGACGGTGACGAAAGAGCGCAACGAGATGTACCGAACGGTGGGCGAACTCACCGGTACCATGAAGGCAATGAAGTCGCAGCTCGACCTGCAGGAAGCCCAGATCAGCCAATTGACGAGCGAGGTCTCGCAGCTACGGCAGGCCTTGCAGAGGACCGGTTATGAACGGCGAAACCCTGAAGCGCGCTAAAGCCTGGTGGCGACGGTACGAACTGTGGGCGCTCGGCGCGCTGCTAGTGTTGAGCGGCGGCATCTTCGGCTACCAGGCGGCCATGTACAGCGCCCACCGGATCATGCTGGTGGAGCTGGCTGCCATTCGTGCTGCCTACGACCAGGCGCTGGGTAAGAAGGACCAGCGCCTGGAGACCTTGGCCAGCCAGACCGGTAAGGCAGCAGAGGTGGCCGCTACCGCCGCACAAGCAGCCAGTGATGCTGCGAGCAAGGCGGCAGACGCTGTGCAGACGCAGCAGGCTGCTCAGTGAGCTAACGACCAAAGCCAACGAACCGTGACTGGCGGCTGTTACAGGTCGGACCCCTTGAGGGGCGCTGGGGAGCTATTGACTCTAGAGCGCTTGTTCGCCCGAACGGTCAGCACTGTTGCTACAGAAAGTCCGACGTAGGCGACAGTCAAAGCTACCTGGAATAGGACGTACATCCACGGCGACGGGCCTATCCTTCCTAGGTTCATCAGAACCAGTAGCAGCGTTCCTAGGTTCTGTAGGCCAAGCAGGTACAGCAACACGCTTCGAGGCGACCAGTAGCTGTACTTGAGGCGAGCAATCCTGATAGCGCACCAGACGAATACCAGCGCTGACGCCAATGCCAGTAGCGAATAGGCCGGAAGAGGCGAAGTCAGGAGCGTCTGCGTTTTCGCTTTGAACAGCTGCAGTACCCCTAAAAATAGCGACAGTGGGTAGGAAAACCAAAGGCCATTGAGTGGGGTGACTACCGCTATCGCAAACGCGGCAATCGACACGCCTACAAGCTGATCCCGCCTACGCATTTGCACCTCGCCTATTACATATTTGTCTCGCCCGGTCGGGCAGGTCCTGACCTACACGTTAGGTCAACAACTCCGTTACGGCGAACGAGCGGCCGCAAGCCAGCTGGTAAGTCAGCACAAGGAGACTCCATGAATCGTCCGCAGCCGCCCACTGCGCAATGGCCGGAGATTGTCCCGTCGCCCGAGTTGCGCGACTGGGCCATGGACACCTTCGTCCGCGAGGGTGGGCGGCTGCGCAACGAGGACCACATCCATCTGCTCGACGCGGACATCGGCTTCCTCTGGGCCAGGACAGGCTTCGTCAAGACGAGCCGCCTGGTGCTGGGCCAGGCCGAGCAGGTCGCGTTTCGTGCGGGCGGCTGGCAGAAGGCGAGGGCAGAGCAGCAGATGGTGGAGTGGTTCGGGGACATCCCGGACTTCCTCATCACCCTGGCCGCCGACTACTGCGCCGAATGCAGCGACGCCGAGTTCTGCGCCCTCGTCGAGCACGAGCTCTACCACATCGCCCAAGAGCTGGATGGCTTCGGCGCCCCAGCGTTCACCCGAGACGGCATGCCCAAGCTCAAGCTGCGCGGCCACGACGTCGAGGAGTTCGTCGGCGTGGTGCGTCGCTATGGCGCCAGCCCGGACGTGCAGCGCCTGGTGGAAGCCGCGAGCAGCCGCCCCGAGGTGGAAAAAATCAACATTGCGAGGGCCTGCGGAACCTGTCTGCTCAAGTCGGCTTGACCTCTGACAGACCCCTGACGGAAGTAGAACCATGGCCACCCTGAGCAACGATGTGAAAGCCTTCATCGTTCAGGCCCTGGCCTGTTTCGACACGCCCTCCCAGGTCGCCACGGCCGTCAGAGAAGAATTTGGGATTGAGGTGACCCGCCAGCAGTGCGAGAGCCACGACCCCACGAAGTACGCCGGGCGCGACCTGGCCAAGCGCTGGAGGGTTCTGTTCGATGACACCCGCCGACGCTTCCGCGAAGAGACCGCGGACATCCCAATCGCCAACCGCGCGCACCGCCTCCGCACCCTGGGCCGCATGGCCGAGAAGGCCGAGGGGATGCGCAACCTGGCGCTGACTGCCCAGCTGCTAGAGCAGGCCGCCAAGGAAGTGGGCGACGTCTACGTCAACCGCCAGACCAAGGCCGAGATGCCGCACGACGATCTGCCGCCTACCCGCGTGCAGGTCGAGGTGGTGGACGCGAGGGTGCGCGATGCCGACGCTTAACGTGCCCCAGGCGCAGTTCCTGCAGCTGCCCCACAAGTTCCGGGGGTTCGTGGCGGGGTTCGGTTCGGGCAAGACCTGGGTGGGCTGCGCAGCGCTCTGCAAGCACGTCTGGGAGTGGCCCAGGATCAACTCCGGCTACTTCGCGCCGACCTACCCGCAGATCCGGGACATCTTCTTCCCGACCATCGAGGAGGTCGCCTTCGACTGGGGCCTCAAGGTCCGGACCAAGGAGAGCGACAAGGAGGTCGAGTTCTACAGCGGCGGCCGGTACCGCAGCACCACGATTTGCCGGTCCATGGAGAAGCCCCAGACCATCGTAGGCTTCAAGATCGGCCACGCCCTGGTGGATGAGCTGGACGTCCTGCCCGCGGCCAAGGCCCAGCAGGCCTGGCGCAAGATCATTGCGCGGATGCGCTACAAGGTGGATGGGCTGAAGAACGGGGTGGATGTCACCACGACCCCCGAGGGCTTCAAGTTCGTCTATCAGCAGTTCGTCAAGCAGCTGCGCGCGAAGCCGGCGCTGACCGAGATGTATGGCCTGGTGCAGGCCAGCACTTTCGACAATGAGCTCAACCTGCCGGACGACTACATCGAATCGCTGATGGAGTCCTACCCCGAGCAGCTGATCATGGCCTACCTCGACGGCCAGTTCGTGAACCTGACCTCGGGCACGATCTACACCGCCTATGACCGCAAGCTCAACGGCAGCCAGGAGACCATCCAGCCCGGGGAGCCGCTCTTCGTGGGGATGGACTTCAACGTCGGCAAAATGTCGGCCATCGTCCACGTCAAGCGCCTGGGAATGCCGCACGCGGTCGACGAGATCATCAACGGCTACGACACGCCGGACATGATCCAGAAGCTCAAGGAGCGGTACTGGCTCTATACCGGGACCGAGTACCGCAACACCCGGCTGATCCGGATCTACCCGGACGCCAGCGGCGATTCACGCAAGTCGGTGCGCGCCAGCGAGACGGACATCTCCCTGCTCAAACAGGCCGGGTTCATGGTCGTCGCCCCAGGCGCCAACCCGCCAGTCAAGGACCGCATCAACGCCATGAACGCCATGTTCCGCAACGCAGCGGGCGAGCGGCGCTATCGCGTGAACGCCGACAAGTGCCCGACCTATGCCGACGACTTGGAGCAGCAGGTCTGGGCGGAGAACGGCGAGCCCGACAAGAAGCAAGGCAACGACCACCGGCCCGATGCCGGCGGATACTTCATTCACAAGGAATACCCGATCACCAGGTACTCCCTCGCAGGCGTCGCATAATGGGTGTCAAACAGTTCCTCTCCGACAAGCTGGTCAACTTCGTGGCCAACCTGGGCACCGAGCGGGACAAGGCGTCCCATTCGGGCTACCTGGTGTCGACCCTTACCGACCAGCAGCTGATGGCGGCCTACCGCAGCAGCTGGCTGCCACGAAAGATCATCGACATCCCCGCGCTCGACGCCTGCCGGCGCTGGCGTGGGTGGCAAGCCTCCAAGGAGCAGATCCAGGCCATTGAGGTCGAGGAGAAAAACCTGGCGCTCGTCGCCCGGGTCCACACCGCCATGATCCGCGGCCGGCTATTCGGTGGGGCCGCGGTGTTCATTGGCACCGGTGACCGCGACACGTCGACCGAACTGCGGCCGGATCGCATCGGCAAGGGTGGATTGAAATACCTGACCGTCATGAGCCGGCGCCACCTGAGCCCGACCGAGATCGAGCGAGACGTACAGTCGCCGCGCTATGGAATGCCCAAGGCATACCGGCTGGCCGGCTCCAACGTCGAAATCCATCCCTCGCGGTTGGCCATCTTCCAGGGCGCCGAACATGCCGACCCTGAGCTAGTCGAGGGCGCGGGCCACGGCTGGAGCGATTCGGTTCTGACCTCGGTCATGGAGGCCGTCAAGCAGAGCGACGGCACGCTGGCCAACGTGGCGAGCCTGGTGTTCGAGGCCAAGGTCGACGTCATCAAGATCCCGGATCTGATGCAGAGCTTGGAGGATCCGCGCTTCGAAAAGCTGCTGCTGGAGCGCCTGCGGCTGGCCGCCATGGCCAAGAGCATCAATGGCGCGCTGATGCTGGATGCCCAGGAGGACTACCAGACCAAGACGGCCAACTTCGGCACGCTGCCGGACATCATCGACCGCTTCCTGCAGAACGTGACCGGCGCTGCGGACATCCCGGCCACCCGGTTCCTCGGCCAATCCCCGGCGGGACTGAACGCCAGCGGCGAATCGGACCTGCGCAACTACTACGACCGGATCCAGTCCGGCCAGGAGCTGAGCGTGCGGCCCGCGCTGGCGGTGCTGGATGAGTGCTTGATCCGTTCGGCGCTGGGCAGCCGACCCCCTGAGATCCACTACGTCTGGAACAGCCTCTGGCAGCCCACGGCGACGGAGCGCGCCACCATCGGCAAGACCGTCGCGGACACCATCAAGGTGATCAAGGACACCGGCCTGTTCCCCGAAGCTGCGCTCTCCCGTGCTGCCGAGACGGCGTTGGTCGAGTTCAGCGTCCTGCCCGGCCTGGAGGCGGCCATGGAGGAGTACGGCAAAGAGCTGCCAGACGAGGAGGGCGGCGAGGGCGATCTGGACCCTGATGGCCAACTCGATCCCGAGCCCGCACCTACAACCTGAAGTAGCGCCCAGCGCCAAGGAAAACACCATGCTCCTGCACGACTCCGTGTCGGTTTCGGCTGTCCGCCGAACCACTGACGGCTACCTCGTGGCCGAGGCCCGGGTAGCGCGCACTGGCATCCAGGACTACCTCGGAAGCGAGGTCGGCAAGCCTGAGATGCCCATTGTCCGGCTGTACCGCCCGCCCGAGGCCGTATTCGCCGAGGACGCCATGCGCTCCTACGCCTATCGGCCCATGACCAACGGCCACCACGGCGATGTGAACGCCGCCAACTGGAAAGAGCTGGCTGTGGGCCAGACCGGTGCCGAAGTGCTGCGCGACGGCGAGTTCGTCCGCGTCCCGATGGTGGTGATGGATGCGGCGGCTATCCGCGATGTCGAGGGCGGCCGCCGCGAGCTCTCCATGGGGCTGGAAGCCATCGTCGTCTTCGAGGATGGCGTCACTCCTGAAGGCGAACCCTACGACGCCCGCGTGGAAAGCATGCGGATGAATCACCTGGCGCTCGTTGATCGGGCGCGAGGTGGCGAGCAACTACGGATCGGGGACCAGCGCAGCCCCGGTGCGAATACCCCTGCGCACCCCAACGACAACGGAGGCCATCCCATGGCTGATTCTCTGCGCACGGTCATCGTCGATGGCCTGTCTGTGCAAACCACTGACCAAGGCGCCCAGGCGATCGAGAAGCTGACCAAGCAGCTGGCCGACGCAGGCGCCAACGTCAAGACGCTGACCGATGCTCACACCGCGGCCATCGCCGGTAAGGACCGTGAGCTGGCGACCAAGGACAACGAGATCGAGAAGCTGAAGGGGCAACTGCTTTCCGACGCCCAGATCGATGCTCGCGTCCTGGCGCGCGGCGACCTGATCGGCAAGGCCAAGTCCATCGCCGACGCCGACTACAGCGGCAAGAGCGATGACGAGATCCGCAAGGCCGCCGTGGTGGCCAAGCTGGGTGACGCCGCGGTGGCCGGCAAGAGCGCCGACTACATCACCGCTCGCTTCGACATCCTGGTCGAGGACTCCAGCGATCCAGTTCGCCAGCACCTGAAGACGCAGGACGGCCAGTTCCAGAACCCCAACGACAACGGCCAGGCCGCCTACGAGGCGCGTCTGGGTGATGCCTGGAAAGGAGGTGCCAACTAATGCCGTCCATTCAGACCAGCTATTCCGAGAACATCCGCGCCAGCGTACCGGGCCACATCCCGGACATGACCCACGCCGACCTGGTGTCCCGCACCGTCGAGTCGGCCGCCGGCCTGGGCTTCGGCCTGCCGGTGTTCCAGGGCACCGCCGACAAAGCCGTCCGCGTCTTCGCCACTGGCGACACCGCGGCCAAGTTCGTGGGCGTGTCGGTCCTGGACCGCTCCGCCAGCGGCCCCAATGGCTACGTCCAGTGCGAGTCCGCGCGCATCCTGCTCAATGGCCCGATCAGCGTTACCGCCGCCGTGGCGGTCAAGGCGAGCGACCCGGTAACGGTCACCGCCGACGGCACCTTCAGCAACACCGGTGGCATCACGATTCCGAACGCTCGCTGGGACACCAGCGCCGCGGCCGGCGCCGTCGCCAACATCTTCCTCAAGTAAGGAGCCGACATGCGCGCCCCCTTCAAGCTTCTGGACGCCCAGGCCGCCCTGGGTTTCGTGATCTCCCAGACCACGCACATCGAGCGCCAGGTCAACGAGATCGTCTATCCCGACATCCAGTATCCCGGCCTGGTGCCGGTCGATACTTCCGCCAGCCCCTGGGCCAAGACCGTCACCTACTTCTCCTCGGACAAGTACGGTAAGGCGGACTGGATCAACGGCAACGCGGACGACATCCCGCGCGCCGGTACCGAGCTGACCAAGTTCGAGACCCAGATCCACACCGCCGGCATCGGCTACGGCTACGGTCTCGAAGAGATCAGCCAGGCCGCCATGCTCGGCTACAACCTCGACGCCGAGGATGCCAAGGCCGCGCGCCGGGCCTACGAGGAGATGGTCGACCGTGTCGCGCTCTACGGTGACAGTTCGAAGGGCTTCTCCGGCCTGGTGAATGCGCCAAACGTCACCGCCGGTTCGGTTACCAACGGTAGCTGGGCAACTGCCACGCCAGACAAGATCCTCGCCGACGTGAACAACCAGCTGGCAGGCCAGGCTCAGGGCACGCTGTACACCGCCCTGGCAGACACCCTGCTGCTGCCCCTGGACAGCCTGAACCTGCTGGCGACCCGCATGGTGAGCGACCTGTCCACCGAGACCATCCTCAGCTGGCTGCTGCGCAACAACGTCTACACCGCGCAGACCGGCCAGCCGTTGACCATCCGCGGTCTACGCGGGCTGGAGAAGGCAGGCGCTGGCGGTACTCGCCGCATGGTGTCCTACCGCCGGGATCCGTCGGTGGTGAAGCTGCACCTGCCGATGCCGCACCGCTTCCTGCCTGTATTCCAGGCCGGTCCGATGCGCTGGGAAATCCCCGGCATCTTCCGCCTCGGCGGTGTGGATGTCCGCCAGCCGCTGCAAGTCCGCTACGCCGACGGCCTGTAAGGAGGTCCCATGCCCGAGATCACCAACACCAGCGGCACGCCGATTGGCCTGCCCGACGGCTCCATCATCCCGCCGAAGCAGACCGCAACGGTGGACAACTGGGACGACTTCAAGGACCGCGCGAACCTGAAGCACTACGTCGAGCAGCGTGTGCTGGTCGTAGCGGCGAGCGCGGGCGGCCAGCCTTCGTCCTCCAACCCGAACCAGGGCGCCGCCGAGACCGAGGAGGAACAGCAGAAGCGCGACCTGCGCGGCAAGCTGGATCTGCTCGGCATCCAGATGCACCCGAACACCGGGCTGGAGAAGCTGCGCAAGGCCCTGGCCGAAGCCGAAGCCGCCAAGTCGCGCACCGACGTCATCGAGGCCCTCAAGGCCAAGGACGTCGAGTTCGACGAGACCGCGAGCCTGGACGAGCTGAAAGCCAAGCTGGAAGCCGCCGAGTAACACCCCGGGCGGTTCGCCGCCCATCTATTCGAGATCGACGCCATGGCAGATTCCTACGGCACCCTGCTGGGCGCCGACGCCTACCATGCCGCCCGCGCCAGCACCGGTTGGGCAGGTGACGAGGCCAGCAAACAGGCCGCGCTGCTGCGCGCCTCGGTCTACATCGATGGCCGGTACCGGAAGCGCTATCGCTCCGGCCGCTGGGTGTCGCTGTTCCCCGGCGAGAAAGCGCTGGGCCGCGCCCAGGCCCGTGAGTGGCCGCGTATCGGCGCCCAGGACTACAGCGGCAACCCCATCGGCGACGGTGAGGTGCCGGCCGAGGTCGAGCAGGCCACCTACGAGGCCGCCCTGCGCGAGCTGGTGAACCCTGGCAGCCTCAGCCCGGACTTCGTGGCCACGAGCCTGGTGAAGAGCGAGAAGGTCGGTCCGCTGGAAACGACCTATGCGGTACCGGATGCCAGCGCCCCGGGCGCCGCCCCGCCCCGGCCGGTAATCACTCTGATCGACGAGATCATCGCGCCGGTGCTGGTCGCCCGGTTCGAGCTGCCCGCCGTGGTGGTCGTGTGACCGAGGCCGAGATCCTCGCCGCCATCGACGGCATGGCGCCGGCGCTGCAGCGGGCCTACCTGGAGCAGATCCGCGCCGCGGTCGACGCCGCAGTCATCACCGAGGTGGAACAGCTGATCGCCCAGCAGGACGACGCTGGTCTGGTGACCCTGCTGTCCCCTGGCGCCTTCGCCGCGCTGCTGGAGGCGGTCCGCGCCGCCTACATCAAGGGCGGCACCCTGGTGGTCATCAAGATGCCGGGCGGGCGGAAGGTGCAGTTCGACCAGCACGCCGAGGCCGCACAGCGCTGGCTGAACCAGAACGCCGCCGACCTGACCAGCACCATCGCCCGGGAGCAGGCCGAGGCAATCCGCGTGACGACCGCAGCCGGCCGCGCCGCCGGACGCACGCCGCGCCAGATCGCGCTGGACGTCGTTGGCCGCCGCAACGAGCGCACCGGGCGCCGCCAGGGCGGTGTGCTGGGGCTATCTGCGCCAGAAGCCCAGGCCATCGCTAGCACTCGCGAACAGCTTCGCAGTGGCGTCGCCGAGCGCATGCGCCAGTACCTGGCCAAGGCCGATCGCGACCGGCGCCTGGACGGGATCGTCGAGCGCGCCATCGAGCAGGGCCGGCCGGTGACGGTCACTGATGCCCAGCGCATCACCACGGCCTACGCGGCGGCCAAGGTCGACAAGCATGCGCTGCTGGTGGGCAAGGCCCAGGCGCATGAGGCGCTGAACGCCGGCTTCAACCGCCTGCACGGCCAGGTGCTCGAAGGCCCGGTCAAGCCGCGGTCGGTGGAGAAAATCTGGCGCAACAAGGGCGACCTGCGGGTCCGCCATGCCCACGTCACCCTCGGCGGTGCTCGCGTGAGCTTCAACCAGCCGTTCCAGTCGCCAACCGGCGCGCGGCTCAACTACCCCGGCGACAAGACGCTGGGGGCCTCCTGGGCCGACCTGGCGAACTGCCGGTGCACGGTCTCGTATCGAGTGACCTGGTGATGACCGATATCCACGACCGCGGCCGGGCCCTGGCCATCCGCATGCTGGCTCCGCGCTCCAAGGGCGGTAAGGGCCTGAATCTCACGCTGACCAAGCCAGGCCAGAAGGCCTACGACCCTGCAACCAGCACCGTCACCACCGCGCCCCAGTCCTTCACCGGCTCGGGCCTGCGCGAGAGCTACAAGCAAACCGACATCGACGGCACGCTCATCCGCCAGGGCGACGTCAAGCTGCTGGTCTCGCCGGTGCAGGCCGACGGTACCGATCTGCCGGAGCCAGTCACCGGCGACCAGATCCGGTTCGACGGCAAGGTGCTGAAGGTCATCAGCGTCGAGCCCTGGAACTACGCGGGTGTCGCCTGCGGCTACGAGGTCCAGGGGAGGGCGTAGGCCATGGCCAAGACGCACCACATGACGGCGCGCTACGGCGGCCTGGAAGGCGACTTCGTGGCCCAGCTGGAAGAGTTCCAGCTGCAGGCCCTGGCCGCCATTGAGCAGACCCTGCGCGACGTGGTGATCCAGATCGGCGAGTCGCTGATCAACCTCAGCCCGGTGGACACCGGCCGGTTCAAGGCGAACTGGCAGCTGACCATCGGCGCCCCGGCGAACAGCAGCCTGATCACCACCGACAAGGAGGGCGACGACACCATCGCGCGCCTGGTGGCCGCTGCCAATGCCCTGGAGCCCGGGCAGGTGGCTTACCTGGTCAATACCTTGGTCTACGGCATCCCGCTGGAATACGGCCATAGCCAGAAGGCGCCACACGGCATGGTGCGGATCACCATTGAGCAATTCCAGCAGATGGTCAAAGAGGCCGCGGAGGCGCACCAGGTATGAGCCAGAAGCGCATCCGCCAGCTGTTCGAGTCGAGGCTATCGGCCTGGGCCGTTGCCGAGGGCTACCCAGTGGCCTACCAGAACCAGGACTTCACCCCGCCCGAGAGCGGGATCTACCTCCGCGCCTACCTGCTGCCGGCTCCGACCGGTAGCGACACCCTGGCTGGCGATCATCGCCGGTACCAGGGCGTTTTCCAGATCAGCGTGGTGGTACCGACCGGGCAGGGGGCTGGCCAGGCCGAGGACATCGTCGGCGAGCTGGCGGACCTGTTCCCGCTGTATGACCGCCTGACCAGGGACGCCTTCACCGTGGTGATCACCACCCCGGTAAGCCAGGGACCTGAGGTCCCCGAGGCCAGCACCTTCACCTTGCCGGCCAGCTTCAGCTACCGCGCCGACACCAACTGATTCGCCCGTTGGGCAAACCCGAGACCCGCCTGGTGCGGGTTTCTTCATTTCTGCACGAGGAATAGATCATGGGCTACAAGCTCCCCAACGGCGCCACCTTCCAGATGGCGTCCACCTACGGCCCTGCCGTCGCCATCAGCGCCATCAGCAACGCCAGCGAAGCGATCGCTACCATCGGCTCCGGCGCGGCGATCGCCACTGGCGACATCGTTCTGCTCACCTCCGGCTGGAGCCAGCTGAATGGCCGCGTGGCGCGGGTGAAGGCCGTGAACTCCACTGCGGTCACGCTGGAAGGGATCGACACCACCAACTTGACCAGCTTCCCGGCTGGCGGCGGCGTCGGCTCCATGAAGAAGATCACCGATTGGGTCGTCATTCCGCAGATCACGGACGTCGCATTCGCCGGCGGCGAACAGCAATACACCGACGTCGTCTTCCTCGAGGATGAGCAGGGCCGCCAAATTCCGACCGAAATGTCGGCCGCCAGCATGACCCTGACCATTGCTGATGACCCAGCTCAGGCCTGTGTGCCGGTGCTGAAAAAGGCGACGGCAAACAAGCAGATCGAGGCCTCTCGGCTGAATCTGCCTGGCAATGACTCGCTGTTCTACGGCGCTTTCATGTCCTACTCCAAGCAACCAGGGATCGCGCGTAGCCAGATCCTTACCCGCACCGTAGCCCTGGCCCTGCAGGCCGAGCCGACCCGCTACTCCACCGCTGCCTGAGGCTGATCATGGCGAAGAAATTCTCGATTCAGCAGGCGCCGACCTTCAAGGCTGACGTGTCGCTGCCCCGCGTGGGCGGTGACGTCATGGTGGTCCCGTTCACCTTCCGTTTCCTGGACCGCGTCGAGCTGGCCAAGGTCTTCGACGGTTGGAACCAGCAGGAGAAGGAGCTGGTGGAAGTCGTCCAGGGTAAGTCGGTCGAGGAGGCCACCCAGCTGGAGGTCGACATGCAGGTCGGCCAGATCCAGCAGGTGGTGGTGGGCTGGGGCTTCGACGACGAGTTCAACGAGGACTCCATCCGTGCGCTGGCGCTGACCTCGGTCAATGCCCCTGCCGCGGTGCTCAGCGCCTACCACCAGGCCTATCGGCCGGCCAAGTCGGGAAACTGAGGGAGGCGGCGCGCGCGCTCTACGGTGGCGCGCCGCCCGAGGCAGCACTCTCAGCCTTTGGCCTATCGGCAGCGATGTTCGAAGAGGACGACGTGGAGGTCTGGCAGCACAACTGGCAGGCCTTCAGCGTGTTCGAGGCGATGTCGACTCAGTGGCGCACCGGCATGGCCGGCGCCAGCGGGCTCGACTATGCCGCCTTACCCGCGGTGATGCGCCTGGTGGGCGTGCCCAAGAAGGATCGCGACCAGGTGTTCCATGACGTTCGCATCATGGAGGCCGAGGCGCTGGCAGTGATGGCGGAGCAGAAAGCAGAATGACGAACATCGCCCAACTAGGCATTCGGGTCGAATCGGAAAGCGTCGACACCGCCGCCACTGATCTTGACCGCCTGGTGCAGGCCGGCACCCGCACCAACGCCGAACTAGCCGCGCTCAACCTGAAATCCCGCGAGGCCACCCGCTCCCTGTCCGATATGGCACAGCGGCAGCGCGAGTCAGCCACCTCCCTGGCCCAGATTGCCAAGGCTGCGGTGACGGTCAATCACGAGCTGCAGTCGCTGGGCCTCAAGCAGACCTATGTCGCTGAGAGCATGAGCGACATGGCCCTGTCTTCGCGGCAGACCGTGGATCAGCTGGAGCTGCTGAATAGCCGCCAGCAACAGTCGGTGCAGTCGATGGCGAACCTCGGCTCTGCCGTGGATCGTTCGTCTGCCGAGTTTCGGAGTGCCGCGGCGTCTCTTCGGGAAATGACGGCGCAGCTGCAGGCCCTGGCCGTCACGGCGCCGAAGACCATCCCGCCACTGAAGTCGCAGAAGGAGCAGCTCGCCCAGCTGCTGGGACAGATCGACCCCACTGTCGCTGCCTTGGATCGGCTGGACGCCCAGCAGCGCAAGCTGCAGAGCTTCAAGGCGAAGGGCCTGATCGATGCCGAGACCTTCGAGCGTTTCAACGGCCAGCTGCAGCAGACCCGGACGGGCCTGACCGACTTCGACTCAGGCCTCACGCGAACCGGCAACACTGCCAAGCAGACCGCCGCGGCGCTGCGCAACGTGCCAGCCCAGTTTACCGACATCGTGGTCAGCCTCCAGGCCGGCCAAGCCCCTCTGACGGTGCTGCTGCAGCAGGGCGGCCAGCTGAAGGATATGTTCGGCGGTATCGGGCCGGCGGCGAGCGCGCTGGGCGGCTACGTGCTCGGCCTGGTCAATCCGTTTACGGTCGCCGCCGCTGCTGCCGCCGTGCTCACCCTGGCGTACTACCAGGGCAGCGAAGAGGCCACCGCATTCGAGAAGGCCCTGATCCTTTCCGGCAACGCCGCTGGCACCACCGCAGACCAGTTGGCGGAGACTGCGAAGCACATCTCCAACGTGGTCGGCACCACCGGCCAGGCAGCCGCGGCCTTGGTGCTGATGGCGCAGAGCGGCAAGATCGCCGCCGAGAATATGGAGCAAATCGGCGTTGCCGCCGTGTCGTTCTCCAAGGCCACCGGCACCGCCATCGAGGACGTGGTCGCGCAGTATGTCGCCCTGGGCAAAGAACCCGTAGAGGCTTCGCGCAAGCTCAATGACCAGTACGGCTACCTGACCGCTGCGGTCTATGAGCAGATCACCGCGCTGGAGGCCCAGGGCGAGCGCGAGCAGGCCGCGGCGCTTGCCCAGACCGCCCTGGCAGATGCTCAGGATCAGATGGCAACCCGCGTCCAGGAGAGCCTGGGCTCGCTGCAGCGTGGCTGGAATTCCCTGGCCTCTGCTGCCAAGGGCGCCTGGGACGCGATGCTCGGCATCGGCCGTGAGGAGACCCTCCAGACTCGGATCGACAAGCTGTCCAGCTTCATCGAGAAGCGCGCGAAGCTGGGTGGATACGACAACACCGACTACGAGCGGCAGCTGGAGGTCCTGAAGGCGCAGCTGGCAACTGAGCAGCAGCGATCCAAGGAGCAAGGCGATAGGCGCAAGCAGAACGCAGACGCTATCGAGGCCGCGACCAAGGTAAAGGCGCTGACCGATGAGACGCTCAGCAACGAAGAGAAGCGGAACAAGAAGAAGGAGGAATACCTCCGCCTGATCAGCGAGATCCGAAAGGCGAACCCTGATTCGGACTTGGTCAAGCAGGCCAACGTCGACAAGGTCCTGGCCAACATCGACGACAAGTACAAGGACCCGAAGACCCGGACCCGCACGCGCCGCAGCGCCGTCGACCTGACGGACCTGAACGATGAGCAGAACGCCCGGAAGGCCCTGGTTTCCAGCTACGCCAACAGCCAGAAGGAACTGGAGGCCCAGCAGAAGGCAGGGCTGATCACCCAGGAGGCCTACTATCGCCAGCGCGTGGTGCTGATCAACGCCGAGAAGGAGCAGGTCACTGCCGCCTACCAGGGCGAGATCGATGCGCTGGAACAGGCCAAGGCGCGCAGCACCACCAGCGCAGAGCAGCGGATCCAGCTCGACCAGAAGATCGCTGACGCCCGGGCCAACATGGTCAAGGCGCAGAAGGATGCAGACAGCGAGCTGTCGGTCCTGGCGCTGAACGAGCAGGGCCGGCTGAAGAAGCAGGAGGAGTCGGTCCGGACCTATACCGATGCCCTCCAGCAGCAGGTTCGCACGCTACGCGACCAGGGCCAGCGGTCCGCCGCGACGCTCGGCATGGGGGATCGCCAGCGCTCGCTGTTCGACAGCCAGAACGCGATCACCGACCGGATCAACAGCAGCCGTCTGGAGCTGGCTAACCAGTACGGCGACGGCTCGCGAGGAATGAGCATCGAGGAGTACCAGCGCAAGCTGGATGCTCTGAAGGCCACCGAGAACGACCTCCGCGCCACTGTGGTGGCCAACTACGACGATATGACCGAGGCCCAGGGCAATTGGCGCAGTGGCATGACCTCGGCCTTCGACAACTACCGGGACTCGGCGCGTGATGTCGCCGGCCAGACGAAGACCCTGTTCACCAGCGCCTTCAGCTCTATGGAAGACGCGGTAGTGAGTTTCGCCACTACCGGAAAGCTGTCCTTCTCGGGGTTCGCGCAGTCTGTCCTGGCCGACTTGGCGAGGATTGCAGTGAGGTCCGCCAGCAGCCAGGCGCTTTCGGGCCTGCTGAGCATCGCGGGTTCGGTGGCGTCGTCTTACTTCGGCGGAGGCACCAGTTCGTCAGCGGGCGCCACCCAGGCGGGGTATACCGGTACCGACTTCAGCACCTGGGTAGCAGGACAGCGAGCTACTGGCGGCCCTGTGTCGGCGGGCTCCCTGTACCAAGTCAACGAGCGTGGCCCGGAGTTGCTGAGCCAGGGTGGCAAGAGCTACCTGATGATGGGCGGGCAGGGCGGTTCCATCACCCCTTTGGGGAGCCCGGGCGCTGGCGCAGCGATGGCAGCCCCTTCGATCCAGATCACCACCGAGGTGCACATTGATGCGAATGGCAACGCCACCACAACGACCGACGCCAACGGAGCGGGCGACGCGGGCAAGCAGCTCGGGAAGATGATCAACGATGGCGCGCTCCGCGTCGTGCAGCAGCAGCTCGCCACCGGCGGCGCCATCTGGAGGCTCGTGAATGGCCGTTGAAACCTTCACCTGGCGGCCATTGAGCGGGGCCCAGGGGCAGATCGACCACCGTACCCGGACCTCCCAGTTCGGTGATGGCTACGCCCAGGTGGTCGGCGACGGCCCCAACAACCGCTCGCAGTCATGGCCGCTGACCTTCAAGGGGCGCCGCGACTCCATCATCGAGATCCGAGATTTCCTTGATCGACACGCAGGCTACCGCTCGTTCCTCTGGACGCCGCCGCTGGGAAGCGTCGGCTTCTACCGGGCCAAGGAGGTGTCCATCTCTCCAGTCGGCGGCGCGATATACACCCTCACGGCAACCTTCGAGCAGGCCTTCCACCCATGAGTTTGCAGACGCGGTATCAGCAGCTGGAGCCTGGCGCCGAGATCCGGCTATTTGAGCTGGACGGCAGCGACTTCGGTGCAGACGTGCTGTATTTCCACGGCCATGCCATCCCGCATACCCCTGAGGAGATCACTGCGGCGGGCGCCAACGCGGATCAGCTGCCGGCCAAGTCGATCTGGTGGAAGGGTGTCGAGTACGCGGCTTGGCCTGTCCAGCTGGAGGGCATCGAGGCGACCAGCGATGGGACGGCGCCGCGGCCAACGTTCTCGGCAGGCAACGTCTCGGGTCGGATCACCGCCCTGTGCCTGGCCTTTGAGGACCTGCTTCAGTTCCGCCTGGTGCTGCGGGAAACGCTGGTCGAGTACCTGGACGCGCGCAACTTCCCTGCCGGAAACCCGACTGCCGACGCTACCCAGGAGGTCGTCGAGGTCTGGTACCTGGACCAGAAGACCAGCGAGGACGGCGAGGCGGTGGCCTGGGAGCTGGCATCGCCAGGTGACCTCACCGGCGAGGCCGTGGGTCGCCAGTGCACCACCTTCTGCCACTGGGCCATGACCGGCGGCTACCGCGGGCCGAGTTGCGGCTATACCGGGTCCTATCGCGATGAGGACGGCAAGCTGACCGACGACCCGGCGCGGGATGTCTGCGACGGCACACTGGGCACCGGCTGCGTGCCGCGCTTCGGCGAAGGCAACGAGCTACCCCACGGCGGCTTCCCAGCCGTTTCCCTGATCGCCAGGAGCTGATCATGCTGAAGTACATCCTTGCGGCCGTGCAGGCGCACGCTGCCGAGGTCTACCCGCGCGAGTGCTGTGGGCTCATCATCAAGGACGGGCGCCGCCAGCGGTATGTGGCATGCGAGAACACCGCGGCCGATCCCGGCGAGGAGTTCCGGATCGCGCCTGAAGCCTATGCTGTCGCCGAGGACCAGGGCGAGATCCTGGCCGTGGTGCACAGCCATCCGGACGCCAGCAGCAGGCCCTCGCCGGCGGATGTCGCCATGTGCAACGCCTCTGGCCTGACCTGGTACATCCTGAGCTGGCCGGAGGGCGATCTGCGAACCCTGGTGCCGGAAGCAGACGTGCCGCTGCTGGGGCGGGCTTTCGTCCACGGCGTCCAGGACTGCTGGGCGATCTGTGCCGACTGGTACCGGCGAGAGTGGGGGCTGGAGTTTCCGACCTACAGCCGCACCGATGGCTGGTGGGAGCTGGCCGAGAACCCCAGCCTCTACGAGCAGCACTACGAGGCCGCAGGGTTCTACCCGGTGGACCGGCCCCAGCGCGGCGACATGATCGTGCTGCAGATCGGGCGCACGGCTCATCCCAACCACGCAGGCATCTACCTCGACACCGACCCCTCCCTGCCGGGGGAGCAGGCCCGGGTCTTCGGCCCAGGCCCGTTCTTGCTTCACCACATGCACGGACGGCCCTCGGAGGTCATCGTCTACGGCGGGAACTGGCACGAGCGGGCGCGGCTGATCCTGCGTCATTGCGAGGCTCCAGTGCTAAAGTGAACCCTTTCACAGCTTGGAGGTGGCTATGCGGTGGATGGTGGTAGCGGCGTGTTTGGTGGGTCTGGCTGGGTGCGCGTCTTCAGCTATTCCTTTGGATAAGGCAATTTCGGCGCCGCCAGCAGAAATCTTCGCTTTCCAGGCGAATGATAGTGGTCACCGAGCACGCATAACTGTTATGCGAGATGGCGGAGCTATCGGCTCGGCGTGCGATATAGCCGTCTTCATCGATGGGGTGAAATCGGCTCATCTAGGCGCTGGAGAGAAGGCAAGCTTTTGGGTCGAGCCCGGGGTTCGCAATGTGAGCATTGGCTGGAGTAACGTCGGGATCTGCACCAGTTCTCTCAATGCGCTCAAGACGCTTTCCGCTGATACCCGGGATGAAAAAGAAGTGGTTTTTCGGGCCAGCGTTGATATGCAAGGGATCTACCTCAACCCCTACGTAAAGTACTGATCATTATCGGCATCCGTGGAGCCGCCGCCTGGCGGCTTTTTTGTATCTGGAGAGAGCATGGCATCTGCAGCCCATTACACCCCGGGGACCATCATCAAGCTGTCTGGGCCGTTGGCTCGCCTATTCGGCAGAACACACCGTTACTTCCTCGATCGCGGAACTGCAGAGGAAGCATTCAGCGCGCTTCGCAACACCTTGGAGGGATTTCGGGAAGCTGTCATGGCCCTCGAACGCCGCGGACTGGTTTATGCAGTTTTCCGAAATCGACAGAACATCGGGCCAGATAAGTTCGAGCTCGGCGGAGCACGCGAGATTCGTATTGTCCCTGTCATGCGCGGTAGCAAGCGGGGCGGCGTTCTGCAGACGGTGATCGGCGTGGTCCTGATTGCTGCGGGCATCTTCTTTGGTCAGCCCATGCTGATCCAGGCCGGTATCGCTTTAACAGCCGGCGGCGTCATTCAGATGCTCAGCCCCCAGGCCAAGGGCCTGAAGACCAGCGCCGCGCCCGAGAACCAGCCCAGCTACGCCTTCGGCAGCGCCAAGAACACCACCGCCAGCGGTAACCCTGTCCCGATCTGCTACGGCCGCCGGCGCTGGGGCGGCGCCATCATCAGCGCCGGCATTTATGCTGAAGACGCCACCTGATCTACCCCCTGAAAATCCGAGCCCGCCCAGTGCGGGCTTTTTCATGCCCTGGAGTAACGCATGACCGCCGCATTGCCTCCCGAACTCACCGGCCGCAAGGGCGGCAGCAGCAAGCCCAAGGAGCCCAGCGAGGCCGTCGACAGCCTGCGCAGCATTGCCAAGGCCAAGATGCTCATCGCCGTGGGCGAAGGGGAGTTCGCTGGCGCGCCCACTGCGCAGACCATCTACCTCGACAACACCCCGCTGGCCGATGCCCAGGGCAATAGCAATTTCACCGGTGTCTCTTGGGAGTGGCGCCCGGGTACCGTCGAGCAGCCGTACATCCCTGGCCTGCCGTCGGTGGAGAACGAGACCACCATCAACGTGGAGCTGCGCAGCACCGCAGCATGGGTTCGCTCGATCAGCAACACCCAGCTCTCCGCCGTGCGCCTGCGTTTTGCCTGGCCGGCCCTGCAGCAGCAGGACAGCGAGGGCAACATCAACGGCTACCGGATCAAGTACGCCGTGGACGTGGCCACCGACGGCGGCGCCTACCAGCAGGTGCTGCTTGAGGCGGTGGACGGCAAGACCACGACCCGATACGAGCGCTCGCGCCGGATCGACTTGCCCAAGGCCACCAGCGGCTGGCAGATCCGTGTCCGTCGCATCACCGCCAACCAGAACAACAATCGCATCGCCGACACCATGTCCATCGCGGGCATCACCGAGGTGATCGACGCCAAACTGCGCTATCCCAACACGGCGTTGCTCTACGTCGAGTTCAGCGCCGAGCAGTTCAGCAACATCCCCGCGGTGACCCTGGAGTGCGATGCGCGCAAGGTCCAGGTACCTACAACCTACGATCCGGTGAACCGCACCTACTCGGGCGTATGGGATGGCAGCTTCAAGGCGGCTTGGACCAACAACCCGGCCTGGATCACCTTCGACGTCGCCACGAACGACCGCTTCGGGCTGGGCAAGCGCATCAAGCCCTGGATGGTCGACAAGTACGAGCTCTATCGCATCGCCCAGTACTGCGACCAGCTCGTGCCCAATGGAAAGGGGGGCCAAGAGCCGCGCTACCTCTGCGACCTGAACCTGCAGAGCCGCACCGGCGCCTGGGAGTTGCTGCGTGACATCTCCGCCATCTATCGCGGCATGACCTACTGGGCCCAGGGCCAGCTCAACGTCCAGGCGGACATCCCGCGCTCGGCCGACTTCGATTTCGCTTTCACCCGGGCGAACGTCGTTGACGGCAAGTTCACCTATGGCTCGGCCAGCGAGCGGACCCGGTATACCCGCGCTTTGGTGAGCTTCGACAATCCGGCCAACAACTACGACACCGACGTAGCCGCTGCCTCGGATGCCAAGCTGCAGCGCCGCTATGGCGACAATCCGGTCGAGATCAGTGCGATCGGGTGCACGCGCGAGTCGGAAGCCCAGCGCCGCGGCAAATGGATCCTGCTGACCAACAGCCAGGACCGCACCGTCACCTTCCGGGTTGGCATGGACGGCCGCATTCCGCTGCCGGGCCACGTCATTCCGGTGGCTGACAAGCTCATCTCCGGCGCCGAAATCGGCGGGCGCATCAGCGCGGCGGCCGGCACCGTCATCACCCTGGACCGCGACACCCGGGCGAAGGTGGGCGATCGCCTGATCATCAACCTGCCCAGCGGTGCCTGCGAGGGTCGTACCATCCGCCAGGTGGCGGGTCGGCAGATCGCGGTGACCACTGCCTACAGCGAAACGCCGCAGGCTGAACTGGTCTGGACCCTGGATGCCGACGACCTGGCGGTGCCGCTGTACCGCGTGATGAAGGTCACCCGGCCGGAGGAGGGCGTGTTCGAAATCTCGGCGCTGCAGTTCGAGCCGTCGAAGTTTCCCGCTATCGATACCGGGGCCAAGCTGGAAAGCCGGCCGATCAGCATTCTGCCCACCGGTACCGTCGAAGCGCCGGCCAGCGTGGCGCTGTCGGCCTACCACGCGGTGAACCAGGGCATCACCGTCACCACCATGACCATCTCTTGGACGGCAGTGCCCGGCGCGGTGGCCTACGACGTTGAGTGGCGGAAGGATAGCGGCAATTGGGTTCGCATCCAGCGCACCGGCAGTCTGGCCGTGGACGTGCCGAGCATCTACGCCGGCGGCTACCTGGCGCGCGTGCGTGCCGTCAACGCCGTGGACATCGCCTCGGTCTGGAAGACGTCCGATCTGACGCAGCTCACCGGTAAGATCGGCACGCCGCCGGCGCTCGCCCTGCTGAAAACCACCGCTGGCCCGTGGAAGATCACGCTGGACTGGGCCTTCCCAGCCGAAGGGGCAGGGGATAGCGCTTATACCGAGATCCAGCAGGCCACCACCGCCCAGGGCGACAAAGCCCAGAGCATGGGTCTGTTCGCGTTCCCGACCAACACCTATACACTGAACGGCCTGGCGGCCGGCGCTCGCCTGTTCTTCCGTGGCCGGCTGATCGACCGCATTGGCAACGTGGGCCCCTGGACCAACTGGACCGTCGGCACTGCCAGCACAGATGCCACCGAGTACAACCAGCTCATCACCGAGGAGTTCGTCCATAGCGCCCTGGGCCAGGAACTGTTCGATCGCATCGATCTGGTCGATGCCGATGCGTCGGTCCCGGGCTCGGTCAGCAGTCGCATCGCGGAGACCCGCAGTGCCCTGCAGCAGGAGCTGGACGCCGTCCAGAACCAGCTCGATCAGATCGGCGACCTGGCCGATGCCCAGGAGTACAAGAAGACCGAGGCCTACAAGGCCGGCGCCATCGTCACGGTGGACAACGCCCTGTTCCAGGCCAAGAAGGACGTGCCGGCGGCGGTCGATGGCAGCAGTGCGCCGCCAGCGACCACCTACTGGCGTGACGCCGGGGCGATCATCCGGGAAGGCGATGGACTGGCCTCCCGCGTGACCTCCACCGAGAACACCGTCCGCACCCAGGACGGCAAGATCACCGCCAACAGCACCGACATCACCCAGCTGAAGACCTCGGTTTCAGGCAAAGCCGAAAGCACTACCGTGCAGGCCCTGCAGAACCAGGTCACGAGCCAGGGCAATACCGTTACCGCCCAGGGCTCGGCGATCACCAGCATTAACGCGGCGCTGGGCGACAGCGGTAGCGAGAACCTGCTCTACAACCCAGGGTTCGAGACCTGGGCGGATGGCGCTGCTGTTGCTGCCGGCTGGTATGCAGACGGCGATGCCAACGTGGGCAAGACCTACAGCAAGGTCGCCTCTTTCCTGAACGCCCAGACCTTCGCCCAGCGCATGGTGCTGACCAGCCTGTCGGCGTCGGCCGGCGCCTACATCTACAACGAGGACGTCCGGAACAAGGTCGTCACCGGCGCGCAGAAGCTGGCGGCGTCCATTTACGTCAAGGCGACCGCAGGAGCCGTCGTGTTCGTGGCGTTCCGCGCCTTCGACGCGGCCGGCAATGCCACCTACTACACCGAGGGCACGCGGGTCGTGGCGGATGGCACCGCGCAGCGGCTGACCTGCGTAGGCGAGTGCCCGGCCTCGACAGTCGGTATCCGGCTGATCCTGCGGGTCTACGGCAACGCCACGCTATCGACGGTCACCGTGGACTGCGATAACGCGCAGCTGCAGCTGGGCACGACCGTGACCGGCTGGAAGGACAACACCAAGACGGTCATCGACAGTCTCGCTGGGCAAGCCACGGCCACCAGCCAGCTGGCGGGCCGGGTGACGAACGTGGAGGGCACGCTCACCAGCCAGGCCACCAGCATAACCAATCTGCGCAGCGACCTCGGCAACGCTGGCGGGGAGAATCTCCTCTACAACCCGACGTTCACCGAGGTAAGCCCAGATCCTCGCCTGGCGCTGGGCTGGAACATGGATGGTGGCGTCGTCGACTCGACGACCTCGGCGTCCGCGAGCCTGGTGCAGTCCTGGCTCAGCTCGGCTGAAAAGTCGATGCGGATCGACTTCAAGGGAGTGGACCTCAATACCCGCTATTTCTCGATCAACACCTCGGTCGCATACCGGGTGAAGGCCGGCGCGGGCCAGGCCGTCACCGCATCCATCTACATGCGCGGTACGCCGGGCATCCGGATGCAGATATTCGTCCAGGCACTGAAGGCCGACGGCGTCGCGATCGGCGCCCCGGTGTCCCAGCTGTTCGAGATCGACGCCGCAGGTAAGCGGTTCTCGTTCACCCACCCTGGGCTGCCGGCCGATACCGCCCTGGTATCCCTGTTCTACCGGGTCCGCTCTTCGGCATCCGGTCTAGCGGACGGCTTTGTCGAGGGCACCAGGGCACAGCTTGAGGTCGGTACCGCGGTATCCGGCTGGAGCAACAACGCCAAGGTCCTCTCGGCACAGCAAGATGCGACCGCCACAGCCCTGTCCGGCCTGACCACAACCGTGACCAACCAGGGGAGCAGCATCACCAGCCAGGCGGGCCAGATCACCAGCCTGAGCACCAGCATCAAGGGCGCGGTGCAACAGGCGTTCAACATCATCCCGAACCCCACGTTCGATCCGGCCTTCAACACCCTGGGCTTCTACATCGCGAAGACCACTGATGCAGGCGTTCCAGCGGGCTGTCCTTTCCCATTCGCCGCGCGCATCCGCAGCCGGGACAACGTCGTTCCCTTCGAACAGATGCCGAACTTCCCAGTGAAGGCCGGCGACGTCTACCGGATCTCTGCGCTGCTGGCATGTGAGGCGAACAGTGGCACCCGCCCGTTTCAGCACTATCTGTTCCGGGGCACGAGTGCACTGGTGGGTCAGCAGGCCTTCGCCAACTCGCCGGCGCTGCAACCGACGCAGACCTGGACCCGTCACACCTGGGATTTCACCGTCCCTGCGGGCACCAACTTCATGCGTCCGTTCTTGCAGATCGAGACCGGATCGAATGGCGAGACGGCCACCTGGTACGTGACCGACTGGCACTGCGAGAACATCACGGCGGCCAAGCAGGCCCAGGCAACCGCGGACGCGGCGGCGACAGCAACCACCAACCTGGGAACCCGTGTCACCGCGGCAGAGGGGAATATCACCAGCCAGGCCACGCAGCTGACCAACCTGCAGGCGCAGATCGCCGGCACCGGCATGTTCGCGGCGGGCGTCAACTTCGAGTTCCTGAACACGCTGCGGGGCGCCTATCTGGAGCAGGCCGCAAGCGGGGCAACGCTGACTGCCTACCAGCAGAACGCGACCCTGACCGGCTACGCCAACTTCCGGCTGCCGACGTTCGCCAACACCAATGGCGCGCAGAACTACCTGGTAAAGATGCGGATCCGCCGCCGCAACACCACCCGCAATCCTGGCCGCATCTACTGGGCCAACGAGGACGGTGGGCTGTCGGAGGCCCGGACGGCGACGTTCACCATCAACCTGAACACCACCGACTGGCAGGACATCGAGATCGATCTGTCGGGCAATACGGCTTGGGCGAGCAAGACGGGCAACTTCACCATCCGCTTCGACTTCCTGAATTCTCAGGACACGTCCGCGGTGGTGGATATCGCCTACATCGCTATCGGGCGCCGTGCAGCGGCGGCATCGGCCACTGCGCTGACCGATACCCAGGCGCAGGTGACCCAGCAAGGCGCCACGCTGACCTCTCAGGCTTCGTCGATCAGCACGCTGCAGACGTCGCTGGGCAATACCAATGCTTCGGTGCAGCAGATCAGCCAGGCCCAGGCCAACACGGATGGGAAGGTCAGCGCCAACTGGGCAGTGAAACTGGGCGTCACCCAGGACGGGCTGTACTACTTCGCCGGCATCGGGGTGGGCATAGAGGCTGGCGGCGGGAATGTCGGCCTGCAGTCCACCGTAGCGGTGGCGGCGGATCGATTCATGGTCTTGGGCCCTGGCATCGATGGCAAGGGCAGGGCGTTTTTCTCGGTAGTGAACAACCAGACCTTCATCGACACCGCCTTCATCAACAAGGCCTATATCCGTGAGGGGATTATCGGCGAAACGCTCTATTCATCGACCGGCACCAGTTACAACTCGCCGCTGCTGATCACCGACTTCAAGGCCGGTGAAATCCTGATCCAGAACAAGACGGTTCAAGGGAGGTACATCCATATGCGTCAGGACGGACTGTTCATGGTGTCCGATGGCGTCGTTCTCGTTGAAATGAGCCTGAACTGATGCCCGGGTTCATCAACAGAGACGCCCAGGGCCGGGTGATCTTCCAGCTGAGCGAAAGCATCGTCCGGCTGGTTGGCTCCCACATGGTGAACGGCGGCACTACCAGCGGGCGGATCGACATCCCCGATTCCATCTCCGGGACACCCTTCTACTTTTTCACGCCTAGTGAAAATCAGCAGGGCGTCCAGAGCACCGGGAACCAGGTCCGGCTGGAGGGCCGCTCCATCATCTGGAGCGGCATGCCCGTCGGTACCGTTATTCGCTATGGGGTCTATTGATGCCGGGCTTCAAGCTTCGCCGCCAGAACCAGACCGTGGCTATCGACACGGACTACTTCAACCTCGCGCTGCGCCAGGCGGGAAGGGTACGCACGGCTTCCTCGGGCCAGACGAACCCCTACGTCCGAACGGTGACCTTCACCGTCAACGCAGACCAGCCGATCCTCGCCGTGCGAGCGCCATACCCGGTGTGCATCACCCATTCGGTGGTGAACGGCGGGCAGGTGACCTACACGCTGTACGGGATCCCCGATAGCGCCATCGACTTCGATGTCGACTTCTGGCTATTCGACCTGCCCAAGTACGGAATGATGTTCACGTCGGCGGGCAAGTTCATCGTGCGCAATCCTGCTACGCGGGAGCCGGTCTTCGACTCCCGGATGAAGTACCTCAAGGTGCAGGACTTCTTCCTGGGGAACTCGAACTCAGATGAGACCCGGAACTATGGGAAATACCCAGCGGTTGTCCTGGCAACTCACGCGTGGGCTTATATCGTCCAACCCATGACCCAGCAGACGACGCGCATTGAAAGCCTGACTTCCACGGTCTGGACCGATGGCAACGCCGTGAAGTGCGGCAGCCGAAACATCTACTACATGGTCCGCCAGTACAGCAGTAATGATCGAGCCATCAACTACAACGGTGGCAATCGCCAGGTCATGGTCGTCGACGTCGAAAACTACTGATCCACCCAATCCTATCAAGCCCGCCGCGCGCGGGCTTTTTCATGTCCGGAGGACACCGCTATGCCCTACGTCGTACTCGCCCCGTTCTACAACATCGATCCTTCCATGGAGTTCGCCACCGAGGCGGAAGCCGAGGCCAAGGCCAAAGAGATGCTCAACAGCAACCCCAACATCGAGGTCCGCACTGCCCAGCTGCTGAAGAAGTACAGCGCCAGCGTGCGGGTGACCTCGGCGGTGATCGAGGACGCGGCGCCCGCCCAGACCGGCGACGTTGGATCGGCCTGACCCTGCTGTCCTCACGAGCGTGAGGAATAGGCCTGCGAATCACCGGTGATCCGCCCTAATCCTCACGATCATGAGGACGCCACTACGCACAGCCCGCCCCGCGCGGGCTTTTTTGTGCCTGGAGAAAACCATGCGGACATCCGCCGAGGGCGTCGCCCTCATGCACCACTTCGAGAGCTGCCGGCTGGTTGCCTACCCTGACCCGGGCAGCAAGGACGGCCACCCCTGGACCATCGGCTGGGGGCACACCGGCCCCGAGGTCAAGAAAGGCCTGGTCTGGACCCAGGCGCAGGCCGACGCAGCCTTCGTCCAAGACCTCGCTGCGACTGAGGCCGGCGTGCAGCGCCTGGTCAAGGTTCCGGTGACCCAGGGCCAGTTCGATGCCCTGGTCTCCTTTGCCTACAACGTTGGCCTGGACGAGAACCAAAACGGCAAGGCAGAGGGCCTGGGCGAATCGACCCTCCTGCGCAAGCTGAACGCCAAGGACTATGCCGGCGCCGCAGGGCAGTTCCCGCGCTGGAACAAGAACGACGGCGCCGTCATGCACGGCCTGACCAAACGCCGCGTTGCCGAGCAGGCCCTGTTCCTGGGCTCCACAGCCCGAGTGGCCATCGCCGCGGGTGAGCAGGCAAAGCGCGCCACCGCCTGAGTCGAGCAGACCCACAACCGCGTCACCTCATAGGAGAGGGACTATGCAGTATCAACGCCGCCTACCGAACGCCATGGGTCCGGTCTACGACCAGATGGAGGAGCGGGACCGCTTCGCCGGGCTCATGAGCACCGGAACCAACGTCCTCACTAAGCACCTGTTCGGCCGCCTGCGCACCCAGGCGCTGACGAATGTCACGACCTTCAACATGCAGATCGAGCTGGAATCGGACTTCCTGTCCTTCCGGGTCGGCATCCCCAACGTGCATACCGCGGTCGTGACGGGGGTCAAGGCCTGCGTCGGTGTCTCCGCCGCAGTACCGGCCGCTGATTACCAGGTATTCACCCAGCCGGAGCAGGGCGAATGGATCGATCTGACCTTCGGCGGCAACGCCTCGGTGGATCTACCGGCCCGGCTGGGCGAGGAGCGCTATAGCATCGCCTGGTCCGACCCAGTGTTCCTGGCCAGCATCCCGCGGACTGACTCCGCCACCGGGCGGCCGGTGGTCATGGTCCGGATCGAATTCCCGGCGAACTCGGTCGCCTCGATGCCCTACAACAACCTGTACTACTGGCGTGGCTCGGGACCGCGGGTCTATCGCTGCTCGAACCAGGAAGTGGCCGGGGTCACCACCAAGACCGCGTTCACCCAGAACGGCGTCTATGCCAGTGGCGGCGACGAGAAGGCGGTGGTGCCCGCGATCCAGTACCAGACCCTGGCACGCGGTCACCAGGTGATGATCTTGGGCGACAGCATCCAGGAAGGCCTGGGCGGCAACGTGCGGGACTATGGCGGCATGCAGCGGGCCGTCTACGAGCTGTCGACTCCGGAGCGCCCGCTGGAATACTTCAACGCGGCGCTGCACGCCCAGGCGCCGGACCTCTACAGCCGGATGCTGGCCGACCACATCAACGCTGTGCTGCCCACCATCGTCACCTACTCACCCTGGTCCGGGAACGACGTCACCGCCGGTACCGGCATCAGCGCGGCGGCCCTGCGCCGGCTGCGTGGGTCTCTTGGCCGGGTGTTCGCCACGCTCCAGGCGGCCGGTCAGCGCCCGGTGGTGCTGCTGCCTGAGGCAACGCCGGTGAACACCAGCTACAAGGCCGTAGGGGCCAACGACCAGGCCCGCCGCGACTACAACGCCACCTGGTTGCCCAGGGTCTCTGGTGGGATCGTCATCAAGGGCTTCGCCGCGGCGATCACCGGCGGCCGCGACGCGGCTGGCCAGGATCAGATCCGGAATGGCGCCACCGGGGACAATGTCCACCCGAACGACTTCGGCCACGACCTGATCAAGGACACGGTGAAGCCTTACTTCCAGCTGCTGCTGGATAGGGTGGCGTGATGGCCGTGATCGAGCAGTACAGGGCGGCCGTCATCGCGGGCGCTGTTGTCGTCCTGCTCGGCCTGGGCGGAGTGATCGGCGGCGGAGTGGCCTACTGGCTTACTGCCGACCACTACCGGCCGGTCGTCGAGAGGCTGCAGGACAAGGTGACTGCCACGGCCAGCACTCTGGCGTCCTGCCGCACTACCAGCAGCACGCTGGAAGGGCAGGTCGGCCAGCAGAACCTGGCGCTGGCTGATCTCCGGCAGGCCGCCGAGGACCGTGCGAAGCGGGCAGAGCCGCTCCAGCAGCAGGCCGCCAAGGCTGCCGGCGAGGACTATCAGGCAGCCAACCGCCTGCAGCAGGAGCGTACCGGGGGCGACCCAGCGGCGGCGGTCGCGGCCATCATCGACAAGGAGCTGGGCCTATGAGGTGGATCATCATGGGAATGGTGGTCGCGCTGGCGGGGTGCGGCAGTCGGCCCGCTGTCGAGACTGAGCCGCGCGTGGTGCGCGTTGAGGTGCCAGTCCAGGTGCTATGCCGGGTGAAGGAGCCGGCAGTGCCGGCTTGGGCGGCGGATGGACTGCGGAGAGAGGACAGTCTAGAAGTGAAGGTTAGGGCGCTGCTGGCTGAGCGCCGGCAGCGGATCGGCTATGAACGGGAGCTGAGGGCGTTAGTAGTAGCATGTCAGTAGGCCTAGACTGGCCAACTGGCGGTGGACGATAGACGTCACTTCATTCTTAGACTATCTTGTCGCGACACAGCATCTTGGCCCGTCTCCAAGACCCTCCGGCGGCATTCTAGGAGAAAAAATGGCGATCCCCGCCTCTATCGGCAATGAGTTAATTGACGATCTCAATCGGCTTTCTGATCAAAAAAGCATTTCCGAGTTCGAGTTAAAACGACTTTTAAATCGAGCGGATAAGTTATGCCAAGTTGATTATTTGCGGGGAAGGATGGTTAAGGGTATCGCATATTCTCTTGTGTGGGATATACCTCGTTTTAGATCAGAGTTTGATGCAGTTTTTAAAGTTTCGCCTGACGACCCTTATCTTTTGGAAAGCTTTGCTATTAGTCTTTCTAGACTTGGTTTCGATAGTGAGGCTAGAGAGATTTATTCCAGAATCATAAAGCTGGTTATAAATGCTCCCGTTGTGCTTGTAGACTATGGTAGCAAGTGTATTGCTACAAATCGACCGGATCTTTTTAAGGAGATTTTTGAGGTCTATGAGCGCGGAGGGGGAGAGCTCACTGTTGAAGTTGAGGAAATAGCAAGAGATGTCCTTCACTGTCAGGCTAGGCTTGATGCTGTAGGTCTCCCGAATTCCGTAGCTGAGCAGCTTTATGCTCAGGTTGGAGAGATTTGTCGAAAGTTTCGCGTTAAAGACATCGGTGGGAACGTATGGCTCAACAACGAGGATGGTGTTGAGTATCTCGCTGGGTTTGTAGGCGTGGAAGTCGACGCTAGACTGCTCTCTCAGATGAATGAAGCGCTTACCGATAGCGTGCTGGCTAGTATAGATTTTGATCAGTCTGAAAAGTTTGTTTATCAGTTCGTGCCTGAAGTTTCAGTTGATCATGGATCTAAGAAGTCGAGTGAGGCGGTTTAGTAATGTCGACCGATTATCGCGAAATTTTTGATCTTGCTAAGGCGTTGGATGGGTTGGACAGTAAGCCGGAAGCGCTTCTTAGAGCGATTATTGGAAGAGCTTACTACGCCGCCTTTCATCATGCTTCTAGCCTTGCTACAGACCGCTTGGGCGCTGTTCTGGAAGACATCGAGGCATCGATGCATAAACGTCTTTTTATATCTTTGAAGGACTATAGTACCAAGGACCCCGTCCTGAAGTACAAGCTGCAAAAGATCAGTAGGGAGCTTAAAAGGCTTCACTCTCACCGTGTGGCCGCAGATTACACTCTAATGAGATCAATTGGGCAGGATCTAGTAGATAGTATGCTTGATGACGTCGGTAGACTTCTCAAGAACATAGACGAGCTCGAAATACCGGAAGCTGCCTAGTCGTCTTTTATTCATTGCGAAAAGGCAGTCCGGTTAGAAAGAGCTTCACTTCGTCGATTTAGCAACTTCTTCCATGAGTTTGGCGATTGCCGCATCCAAGCGGCCCGCATACTCCTGGCGAACCTCTTCAGGCTCGTTTGAGGCGCTTTCGAGATCTGCCTTCGCGTCGTTAATAGCAGCTTTAAGCTTGGTTAGGTTGGGATTCGCCAACTCCCCCTTTAGCACCCTCCGCATGAGCCAGCGCTGCATGTCGTAAGCGGCACGATGACTATCCGGAATTTCTTTATCCCTAGCATTTTCCCAACGCTCGATTGCCTTTAGCACATGTTTGTTGAGAGTGACAGAAAATCGCTGGCGATAAAGTTGAGGGGTGCCTTGACGATCGATGCTGTGAGACACAATTAATCCTGTGGTCCCGTCGTCACTGATTGTATAGCCCGCGTAATTTTCTCGAGATACCACATCTACCGGACTTCCCCCATCTCCAATCACTACGACGCAATCGGATACATCTCCATGCAGTATGTGTTGCATGACCTCATGAACGAAAAGTCGCCACTTCGAATCGGTCGTTCTTTGACTACCACTCTCTAAGGAAGAGATAGTTCGTGTAGTTACCCCTATACGTTCAGCTACGTCTGTCACGCTCCAGCCGAGCGTCGTCCGCCATTTGAGCATTAGCTTCCCACGTTCTTCAGGTGCGATACCGTTGATCGATGACATCATCAGCTTCCTTTTCGCGTTTATGAAAAAATTTCCTTCACAGGAAGTTTTATCTTGCATCGGAAGATTCGCGGCTGTCAAGCGCTGGTAGGGGCCGTGTTCGCCTACGACGTGATTGCTCAGGTGAACCGCGATGACCAAAGGTATTGATGGGGTAACCTGCTCGGGCAGAGGTTTACCCGCGTGAGGCGCAACGTTGGCTCTTCGAAGCACAGTAAAACGCCGGGGGAGGGAGAAATCATTTCCGTATCGAAATTGGCATGCCGCGCCGTTACTGGGTTGGAGGCCTATTCGATAGGTATGACTTACGGGAATGAAAAAGCTATGCAGGCCGCGCCGTTGCTGGATTTCCCGGCAGACTTGAAAACCGCCGACTCGCAAGGGTCCCAGAGTTCGAATCTCTGCGCTTCCGCCATCTGCGAAGCCCCGTTCTTACGGGGCTTTTTGCTGTCTGCAGGGTCGAATTTCAAGAGCACTCGGGCGAGAAAAAAGAGCTGTTCCGAAGTTCTTTCGGAACAGCGCCGATGCCTGACCTTCTATAGCCCTGGACTTGATGAGGGTGAGCATCGCGGCAACCCTGACCCCCGAACGAGAGCCAGGGCTGAGCTGAGTGCGATCGTGGGGAACTGCCTTTTGAGATGAGCAGGCAGAACGGCCTGAGTCAGGACGTGCCAAGCATCGTCAAACTATCGGTCATCCGCTGAAGCTGACGACCCTGGTCACGCTCCATCGTCAGCAGGCCACCATGGCCACCACGAAGATAGTTGCCAACCCGATACACATGGCACCCAGGGTGAGCGCCAGTAGGCCCTGATCGCTGGCCAGCGATCGTGGACGAATGAGAGCAGATTTGAGCGGGACGCTATTTAGCCGGCCGTTGGGCCTCGACTCGAAGAGCGTCACTGTCCTTGTCAATTGATAGCGCAACTGAAATATCCTTTTCAGTTTCGGTACTGGGCTGCGGCACCCAGCTATTGGCCGCGATTGTGGCTTCAGCGAAGCTCAACAGCAAGACCATTGCTGCTACGCAGGTTCCTATGGCAATCGCATTGATTACCTTCTGTTCTTTCACAGGCGCATTCATGTTGCTTGCCTAGCCCGGGTCCACGTCGAATGAGGTGGTCTGACAACCGCAGGCGGCAGAAGTGCGGAGGCATTAGGTTGTCACGATCAACCCTGGCTCCCGTCACCGCGGTAAGGCGTCGCTATTCAGCGCGATACCGCGATCCACAGCTGAGCGTTGCGCTCAGCTCAGTTGAATACCGGTTTCGCCCGCTATCCTGTCTGACGACTTTGTACTCCGGTCTTCCTGCTCCCACATGCCACCGCCGCCGATGACTGCAACTCGGCTGAAACCCCTCGTGCGCCCCGGCGTTCGTATCGATGGCGGTGCGATATGCTCCGCTGCGGATCCAGTTCCAGTATCTGGACATGAAAAAGCCCGCGCGAAGCGGGCTTTTTCCAGACCGAGGAGCAGCGTCCCAGTCAGGGCGTGTTGCCCTTGGCCAGGGCGGCAGCGATGGCCGGTGCGTCGATGGCGTTGGTCAGGACCTGGGTGCCCGAAAGGATGACGTTGTTGGTCGGGCCGCTGCCTTTGATCTCGTCGCTGGCGAGCAGCTTGCCCTGGTCGTCGAGGACCTGGGTGATGACGTCATAGTCGAAGCGGACGCGCATGTAGGCGTCGGATTTCCATTCCCGCAGTTTTAGCACCAGCAGCTTCTGACCCTGGGGTGCGCGGTCGCTGGCCTGGCTGGGCATGGCGGTGATGGTGGCGCGGGCCAGGGCCTTTTGCACGGCGTCCTGCAGGTCGGCGGAGAGGGGGCTGCCGCTGTAGGTGCGGACGCTCCAGGGGTTGTAGTAGAGACCGCGGATGTTGCCGACGTAGGTGGCGTCCTTGTTCTGGGCGACCACATAGGGGCGCTCATCGAGTACCGCGACGGCGACCGGCTTGTCGGCCTTGACGGTGAGTTGCGGGGCGGTCTGGCGGTAGTCGATCTTCTGGCCGATGGCGCAACCGGCCAGTTGCAGCGCAGCGAAGGTGATGAACAAGAGATGGGACGGCTTCATGCGAAACTCCTTTTTCGAGAGGCGCGCAGTCTAAGCCATCAGCTCCGTCATGCCAAAATAATGTGATGCAGGTCACTAAATATCTGGATGGCCACGAGTCGATTGCCGGGCTCCGCAGCCGGGTGGATGCGCCTGGCACGCTTATCAGTGGGGTAGGCAGGCCAGGGGATTACCTGCCTTTCAGTGGCGGGGACTCACGCAGCCTCAAGGGAAGGCACAGCGCTCAATGATAAGACAGTCCCCAGGCTCTGCCCCGACCCGGGCGGGCTACAGCGTCTTCTTGTATTCCTTGTCCACCTTCTTGTCTTCGCGGTGGCGTTCCTTGTCCAGATGGGTATCGGTGCGGTCGGCTTCGTCGGCGGCATGGGCCGCGCCCTTGTCGACTTCCTTGCGGTCGTGGCGGGCGTCCTTGCTCACGTCACGACCGTCCTGGCGGATGCTCTTTTCCACCGGGCTTTCGGCCAGTGCGACGCCCGTGCCGAGGACGCTCAGCAGAACGGTCATGGCTGCTGCGGTAAGGCGGGATTTCATCGAGAAGCGCTCCTGAATCGAGAGAGAGGGAGTGGCCGTCCAGAGCGACCGCTTCGTTTGCAGTAAAGCGGTAAAGCGGCCGTTTTGAAAGGAAAGCTGCAGAGACGCCCTGTTCAAGCGGGCGAGCTGGAGGCCCAGGCGGACGCATCGTGCGGATGCAGACTCTCCAAATGGCGCACCTGGAGGCTCACGTCCCGGTAGCTGTCACGCAGGGCGACCAGCAGGCGGCGGGTGGCGTCCTCGACGAACATCAGGTTGCTGCCATTTAGCGCGGCGAAGGCCTGTTCGTCGGCGCGCTTGACGGCGGTCTGCACCGGCGTGCCCAGGGCCTGTTCGCACTGGTCGATCAGGGGCAGCAAGCCGAAGTCGACTGCCCCGGCCGGCAGGCTGATCCGTACCCGGGCCAGGCTGCGCTGGCTGTGCGGGGTGGCCAGGGAGGCGTGACGGCTCAGCCAGTGGGCGACGGTGGCGGGATCGAGCTGCGTGGTGGTCCCGTGTTCGGCCAGAAAGGCCCGTTCGATCAGTTGCCGGGACAGGGCGGCGGAGCAGGGACAGGTGGAGGCGTAAAGGATCTCGACGCGCGCGCTGAGCTTGAAAGCGCCGGCTACCCAGCTGGCTTCCAGGCGTACGGGATAGCGTTTCCAGCCACTTAGCTCGGCGGTCACCAGGGCGGGGCGGCGGATCAGCAGGGCGAAGTCCAGCCGCAGGCGGGCGGCGCGGGAATCGCAGCTGCGGTGGCTGGCGACCATGTCGCTCAGCAGCAGACGCAGACGCTCTGGCGTCAGGAGAGCTTCGCCGCCCAGGCGATCCAGCAGTTGATAGAGGCGGGACATATGGATGCCCTTGGCGGTGGCCGCGGGCAGGTCGACCTGGACGTCGGCCCTGGCGGGCAACAGGCCGCCGAGATCGGCGTGGCCGAGGCGGATCGGCAGGTCGATACCCTGCATGCCGACCCAGTCGAGGGCGGCGGGCAGGGTGGCGGTCTCGCTGAGGGAGACATCGGGGAGGATGGCGTTCATGGGCAGGGCTCGCTTCAGTGCGGATCGGTGGCCTGGGGCCAGTCGCTGAAGGGGTTGTGCAAGCACATCCAGGCCGCGGGGCCGGCGGCGAGTTCGCTGTCGGTCAGCAGGCAGGCATCCAGGCGGGCGCGCAGGGCGGCTTCGTCCATGTCCATGCCGATGAGTACCAGTTCCTGGCGAGCATCGCC